>Ga0209390_10000016_pt1 | contig 229366 bp, 194 predicted proteins | sample BON01_FD_187212 | JGI IMG/M metagenome (GOLD analysis project Ga0209390, IMG submission 187212) | Freshwater microbial communities from Lake Bonney liftoff mats and glacier meltwater in Antarctica - BON-01 (SPAdes) (version 2) | ecosystem: Environmental > Aquatic > Freshwater > Ice > Glacier... | reverse complement strand
AGTCAGCGCACTTTAAAGCCTGTAGAAAGCATGATGTGGAAAAACAAATTTTAATTTCGCTACCCTACAGTGGCATTAATTAGAATACTTTTTGTATTTAAAAACCGCTGCACATTATTATCTTTTACTATTTAGCATAAAAAATAGTTCACCATTTGGGCTGCTTTTGATTATTTTAAAATAAAATCGCATTTAACTAAATTACGCATTTATATTGTCATACTGTAATCACTTTGTGAATTTCTAAAGCCTAATTTGAAATTAATACACTATTTGTTTTACTTTACTGTTGCTGCATTCGCAAAAACATTAAAGTAAAAATTAATTACAAATGATCTTCAAAATATTGAGTAATCTTACCCATAAGATGCAATCTATCTTTGCCCAATACATTGTGCGGATGGCCTGGGTATACAAAATAATCAAGATTTAAATTATTGGCGTCTATACAAGCCTTTAAATACAGTAAGCTATGTTGCCATAAAACCACATCATCGTCAGTGCCATGTATCATTAACAATCTGCCTGAAAGGTTTTTTACATAGTTTAATAAATTGCTTTTATCATAGCCCGCTTTATTTTCTTGAGGCATATCCATATATCTTTCTGTATACATAATTTCATAGAATTTCCAATCTATAACCGGCCCTCCTGCCACACCAACAGTATACGCATTTGGAAACTTTGTCATAAGACTCGTAGTCATAAAACCCCCAAAACTCCAACCGTGCACACCCATTCTGCTTGTATCAACATAGCTTAATGATTTTAAATAATTTACCCCAATCATTTGATCTTCTAATTCTGCATCTCCTACACTTCTATGTATTTGTGATTCAAACCCTTGCCCCCTATTCATACTACCTCTATTGTCTAGCGTAAAAACGATATACCCCTTTTGAGCCATATATTGCATCCAATAATTGCTTCCAGCTAAAAATTTATTTCCAATAAGTTGTAAGTGAGGCCCGCCATAAACATAAGTAATTACTGGATATTTTTTTGTGCTGTCAAAATTTGAAGGCAATATTATTCTGCTATAAAGCTTTGTTCCATTATTGTCTAAAGCAAATACTAAAGTTTTACCTAATTTAAAATTTTTGAGAGGATTTTTTGAAGTAAGTAACCTCTTTCGTTCGTTTCCATTTGCATCAATAATTGAATATACATTCGGCATTGAATAATTGCTGTAAATATCTATAAAGTAGGTAAAGTCATCATTTGCTATTACTTGATGTGTGCCTTCTGTTTTTGTTATTCTAGTAGGGCCTTCGCCATTTGTGCCTGAGCTGTATAAATTTTGTTCTAAATCATGTGCAGAAGTGCTCATAAAAAAAAGTTTTTTTGCATTTTGGCCAATAAAATCGGTAATGGTAAATTCACCTGATGTAATTTGCTTTTTAAAAACCCCTTTTTGATAGAGGTATAAGTGATTGTAGCCGCTGCGTTCACTTTGCCAATAAAAAACTTCTTGCTCACCTTGTTTAAAAATGATTCCATTCTCGGGCTCAACATAAGTTAGGCTTGTTTCATTAAATATTATCTTTATTAAATTACCGTTCTCGGCATCGTATTGCTCTAAAGACATATAATTTTGCAATCTATTTATTCTTGCAAGGTAAATAAATGCTTCGTTTGGCGACCAAGTAATGTTGGTTAAATAATCTTCTGGATTTCCAGTAGTTTTTAAGTAAGTTGTTTTTTTGGTTTTTATATCAAAAACACCAACCGATACATGGTGACTTTTTGCCCCTGCAACCGGATATCTAATCAAGCGAACAGTGGCAGGCGTATCTTTTAGGTTATAAACAGGATAAGTAGTTACCATTGTTTCATCCATTCTGTAAAAAGCTAATTTATTTCCTAGCTCACTCCAAAATAATCCGCTATTTATACCAAACTCACTTCTGTGAACTGCTTGTCCATAAACTATTCCATTTCCCCCATCATTAGAAAGTTGCAAAGGAGTTGTATCACCAATTTTTAAAAAAATATTAGCATCAACAACATAAGCTAAATTGTTGCTTTTTTGATGATAAGCTTCTGCTTCTGATGGTAAAAATGAGATTACTTTTTGAATTGCATTTGACTTTAGATCAAAGCTGTACAAGGTTGATTTATATTTAAAATGAAAAACAAATTCACTTATAAAAGTTAAAAAAGGCAGATTTGTTAATTTGATATTTTTTGTTGTGCAAATGCTGTCAAATATTTTAAAACTAAAACTAGTATCTGTAATATTCAATTTTGCATTATAAAACACAACCTTATTTTCTTGTATGGCATTGTTAACATAATATGCAATATTGGTTTTCGGCACCCATCCTTGCTGACTTAGCCTCTCTACCCTCAATGCTGGATTTAATACGGCATCATAAAGTGACAATAATTGAGCGCTTAAGGATAAAAAATTTGATGAAATCAATAAAAACATTGCTGTCTTTAATTTCTGCGATAAAGTTAATTTTGCCATTTTAGGGTGTTTATTAAGTGTTCTATATCTTTTTTCACAAATTGAAATACAGGATATATACTATCGCTTTTTGTTTTTTGATTAAAATAAAGTGCTCCGCGCAAAAAATGATTAATACTATCTGTTAAAAAAAAATTGAGATTCGTAGCAGTATTGCCATCAATAAGATACATGCTGCCATATAAATTTCGTGAAGCATCTTGCAGAGATAAGTCCTTTATTTCATCTGCCCTAAAAGCGTGTTTATAAGCCAATTTTCGAGTATCCTCTTTAAGGCTATCCAATTCTATCAAACTTTTTAGCCTGTAATAACTTAAATGCAGGGTAGCGTCAAAAGGAATAAAATTTAAATTATACCAATAATTTTGAATGCTATATTTTTTATCCAGCACAATGGCAGAATATACTGGTATTTCAAAAGAAAAAGGAGCCTTTTCCTCCAATATTTTATAGACTTTTTCGGGGTAATAAATTCGTGGATAAACTTGAGGCTTTGGCACCAATGCTGGATTATCGCAGCAAGTAAAGCCGCAAACAAAAAAAATTATCAGAATCCAAGTATTTTTATTAAATTTCATTAATAGTTACTTTTATTTTATTAATTTTTCTTAAGGATGCACTTTCAATAGTAAAATCAAGATTTTCTAGGCTTATGTGCATTCCCTTTTTAGGTATTTTTTCAAACAATTCCATCACCAAGCCAGCTAGAGTATCTGAAGAAGTGTTATGTAAATCAAATATATTTTCAGAAATTTTAGTAATGGCTATAAAATCTGTTAATAATGTTTGTGCGCTAAAAATATAAATATTGTCGGCTGTTTTTATATATTCTGTATCCTCCTCATCAAATTCATCCATTATTTCACCAAATATTTGCTCAAGAATATCTTCCATTGTTACAAGGCCAATAGTTCCACCAAATTCGTCTACAACAATTGCCATGTGGATACGCTTTTCCTGAAATTCTGTTAAAAGATCATCAATTCTCTTTTTTTCAGGGATAAAAAAGGCTGGTTTTATAAGTGTTTGCCAAACAACTTTATCCTGTTCGGCACTATATTTTAATAAGTCTTTGGCATAAAGAACACCCTCTACTTCGTCTAAATTCTGACCAATAACCGGCATTCTAGAAAACCCCTTTTCAGTAACAAATTTAATAACCTCATCAAAAGACACCTCTTTTTCAATGGCTTCTATATTGCTGCGTGATGTTAATATTTGCTTGGCTGTTTTATTACCAAATTTAATAATACTTTTTAATATTTCTTTTTCCTCCTTTGGAGCATCTTCTTCTGATGTTATATCTATGGCATGCGTTAGCTCATCAATACTTACCCCCACAGCTTGAGTTTTCATTCTTTTATCAAAAAAACTACTTAACCATACCATTAATTGTACAGGAGCTGCAAAAATTGTTCGAAGAAAAAGCAGAATTGGAGAAACTTTTAAACTTATTTGAACATGATTTGTAGTAGCATAAATTTTGGGAATAACTTCTCCAAAAATTAACAACAACAAAGTTTCTATTATTACTTGGGTAGCACTTTTTAACCAATCTGCATTAAAGTGTATATACCGTTCTATAAAACGCGCTGCAATTAGAACAAAAGCCACATTTACGGTATTATTTGTAAACAATATTGTAGCCAATATTCTTTTAGGCATAGCGACTACTTTCTCGAGGTTTTCTTTAGCTTTGTTGTCTGGCAAGAGTATTAAATCCTTTTTTTGAAGCGAAAATATTGCACTCTCAGAGCCCGAAATAAAAGCAGATATTATCAATAGTAAAATTATTGCGAGTAAAAACCCAAAGATTACCCCAGTTTCTGCTTGCAAAAATATCATAGCAATAGCGCTATTATCTGTAATATCAGCCATTGAATATTGAGTATAAATTTGTCAAGTGTTTACTAAAATGGTAAGCCATCTTCGCTTTCAGAATCAGAAAAACTATCAGATACATTGTCCTCATTAGTTGTGCTATTCGTAGCACTATTTGCATCATTTGCATTTCGCGGACTACCTAGCATTTGTAGAGTTCTTGCACGAATTACAATCCTAGAGCGTGGCTCATTTGTATCTTTAGTAGTCCATTTATCAGTTTTTATAGCGCCTTCTATATAAACTTGGTCGCCTTTCTTTAAATATTGCTCGGCCACTTTTGCCAAAGCATCCCACAACTCGATGTTATGCCACTCTGTATTTACCACTTTTTGACCATTTCGGTCAGTATAGCTATCGCTTGTGGCTATACAAAATTGAGCAACCGCCCTTTCGCTATCCAAATAGCGAACTTCGGGGTCTTTGCCTAAATTGCCTACTAAAATTACTTTATTAATTCCTGCCATTTTTTTATTATTTTATGCATTAATTGATGCTTAGGATATTTTTTTAAATCATCAAAATAAACTTCAAAGATAAGGTTATTTTTTAAATTTTCAAGTTCAGATTGGCTAATTTGATAAATTTTTGCATGAATAACTTGATGTGTAAGAATATGTTTTATTTCAAATAAGAATAATCCATCTTGTAATACTTGATTTGTTGCACTCTCTTTCATTGAAAATTCATAGAGCCCTTCCCATATTCCTAAACCAACTCTTTTATAAATGTATTGCAGTTCGCCACCCAAAATAAAATAATGAAAATACCTCGGTTTGGGTTTGATCTTTTTTATTTTTATAGGCAAAAAATCTACCTTAGTATTCTTCAAAGCGAAACAACTTTGCTGTAGACAACACAGATGGCATTTTGCTAACTTGGGCTTGCATACGATAGCACCCATTTCCATCATTGCTTGATTAAAAATAGCAGCAGGCACATTTGCAATGCTTTCATTAACGTAATCATTAATAAGGTTAAACCCTATTTTTTCATTTACCGGATATAATATGCCCAAATATCTGGCAACAAGTCTACTAACATTACCATCCACAACTGCTATTTTTTCGTCAAAACAAAAAGATGCAATTGCAGCTGCTGTGTATGGACCAATACCTGGCAAACACAATAAATCTTTATAGGTGTTAGGAAAAACTCCTTTAAAATGTGTTACAATGTATTTAGCACATTTATGCATATTTCTTGCTCGAGAATAATACCCTAATCCTTGCCAAATTTTTAATAAATCATCTTCATCGGCAGCTGCCAAGGCATAAATGTTCTTAAATTTTTCTAAAAATCTAAAATAGTATGGCAAGCCCTGATCAACACGAGTTTGCTGTAAAATAATTTCTGAAACCCAAATCTGATAGGGTTCCTTAGTATTTCGCCAAGGCAAATCCCTGCAATTTTTTGCATACCAAGCGATTATTTGACTGCTAAATGAATCCATCTAAATAATATTTTAATAAGGCTACAAACATAATTTGTAAAGTATTGTTTAGTTTATAATTAGAAAAAAAAATGACAAAAGCAGACATAATAAATCAGATAAGTGAAAAAACAGGTATTGAAAAAATTACTGTAACAGAAGTGGTAGAAAACTTTTTTAAAAATGTAAAATCTAACATGATAGATGGAAACGAACTTTTTTTTAGAGGTTTTGGTTCCTTTATATTGCAGCACAGAAAGGCTAAGATAGGCAGAAATATTACTAAAAATATTGCTGTAAAAATAGATGAACACTTTGTGCCAAAATTTAAACCATCAAAAGAATTTGTGTCTGCAATAAAAAGCAGCAAAAAAGTAGCTGCAAAAAGCAAATAAGTATTAAATTTGCAGTGTGAAAAAACACGCCACAGTATCTATAATTATAATCCTACTTTTATTAGCGGTAAGTATTTTATTTTACAATAAAGGTTCTTTATCTGCAATAGCTGAAATAGGTTCAACTGAAAATAGTCAGATTTCTCAGCCACAAGCAAAGCTTGATGATGCCAAATGGTATAAAATGGCTTATGAAAATGCAGATAAAGACCTACAAGATTTGCTGCAAAAAAATCCATTAAATATTCCTGCAGAAGCCAATGAAAAAGAAGCTCTAAAAAACATTTATAAAAAAGCAATTGAAAAGCAACAATATTGGGTGGCAGGATTTGCAAACGAAAAAATTGCCGATATTGATAAAAGCGATTCTGCTTTCATTAATGCTGGCACACTATTTATGGAAACATCAACTACCATACAGGATAATGATGAACAAAAAACATTTTTAATAGCAAAGGCAAAGCAATTATTTCAAAAAGCAGTAAAAATAAATCCAGAAAATATTTCTGCCAATAACAGTTTAGCAATTTCTATCATTCAACTGGGGCAAGATCCTCCGATGATGGGTATTGGATATTTAAAAAAGAGTTTACAAATAGATAGTAATGACATAAATACAAACTATTTATACGCTCAATTATTAATTCTTTCAGAACAAAAAGAAAAAGCTATTGAAGTTTACAATAAATTAGTAAATTTGCAGCCCCAAAATGCAGAACATTATTTTCAGTTGAGCAAACTTTATGCTGAAACTAAGAATGTAAAATTGGCCAAAGAGTATTTAGATAAAGCAAAGAGTTTAACCAAAAAATAAAAGATTATGCCAAGCGGTAAAAAAAGAAAAAGACATAAAATAGCAACCCACAAGCGGAAAAAACGACTAAGAAAAAACAGACACAAAAAGAAATAATATTTTTTAATTATTTTTTATTTTGAGCAAAATTTTATTTATCAATGCAAAACAAGATGCCATTGAGGTAGCTCTTGTAAATGATAAGCTGCTTATTGAATATCATAAGTTTCCTAGAAACAATGTGCTATCAGTGGGTGATGTTTATTTGGGTAAAGTAAAAAAAGTACTTTCCACGCTCAATGCATGTTTTGTTGATATTGGGGCTGAGAAAGATGCATACTTATCTTACCTAGAGTTAGGAATGCACTTTAATTCTTTTAATAAATTATTAAGAATTGGAACATCTGGCTTTAAATTTGAGAAAGGTCTTCAAGAGTTTAGCATAGAAAAACTACTTGAAAAGCAAGGAAAAATTGGTGAGGCTGTAAAGAAGGGTCAATCATTGATTGTGCAAATAGAAAAAGAGCCTATTGCGAATAAAGGTGCCAAAATAACATCTGAAATTTCTTTGGCAGGCAGATACCTTGTGCTTTTGCCATTTTCTACTAAAGTAAATATTTCAAAAAAAATAGGCAATCCCGAAACCAAAAAACGGCTTAGACTTCTTGTAAGAGATATAAAACCAATTAATTTTGGAATGATTATAAGAACAGTAGCAGAAGATGCTAGCAATGAAGAACTAACAGCTGATTTAAATGCATTATTAAATAAATGGGATCTGTTGTACGCAAATTTAAAAAATGCCAATCCTGTTAAAAAACTTTTAGTAGAAGATAACAGAATGCTTTCATTAATCAGAGATACGATAAATGACAGTTACCAGCAAATAATTTGTGATGACCAAGCGCTTGCAGATGAGATTGAAGATTATTTTAAAAAGATAGACCCTTCAAAAGCGGCATTAGTAAAATCATTCAAATCAAAAGATAATATATTTGACCATTATGGAATAAGTAAATTAATCAAAAGTGCATTTGGAAGAACAGTTCCTTTTGGAAATGGGCCTTATTTAATTATTGAGCATACAGAAGCACTGCATGTTATAGACGTAAACAGTGGCAGAGCCAAACAGACAGACAAAGGGAGAGAAGAAAATATATTACACATAAATTTAGAAGCCGCTAAAGAAGTAGCAAGACAGCTTCGTTTAAGAGATATGGGTGGGATTATAGTAGTAGATTTTATAGATTTAAAATCTCCTAAACATCGAAAAGATTTACTAGACACGTTTACCGAAGCGATGAAGGATGATAAGGCAAAACACACTGTTTTACCTATTACTAAATTTGGTCTATTACAAATTACAAGAGAGCGGGTTAGGGCAGAAACAGTTATTGTAACTACAGAAAATTGCCCTACATGCATGGGTACAGGCTATATGGAAAACAGTGTTCTTATTGAAGAACGAATTTTAAATGATATAAAATATTTAATTCTAAATCAAAAACAAAAGGGCATTTCACTAATTGTGCATCCCTATATTTTTGGATATTTTAAACTTGGCTTATTTAGCCCTTGGAAAAAATTGCAATGGGAATTAAAAACCAGAATAAAGCTAATGTCGGATGAAAAAATACAAATAAATCAATTCAAGATTTTAAATAATAAGGGAGAACAAATAATATTGAACGCATAGGTTTTTTTAATTTAAAAAATATTATTTTTGAAAACTATAAAAAAAGGGGGATTAGCTCATTTGGCTAGAGCGCTTCGCTGGCAGTGAAGAGGTGATCGGTTCGAATCCGATATTCTCCACAAAATCGGAATAATTGAAATCAATGTCATTTATTCCGATTTTTTTTTATCAAAGCTCCTTTGAATATTATCGGTGTTTGAGAAAAAAGAATTAATTTTTGTGGTTTGACAGTCTTTTGTGTCTATTATACCTATATTGTCTATCAATAAAGAATATTACAGCAATAATCTTTAGCTGAACAGTACCACAGCAAATGTACTTTACTTTTTCCTATTCTTTTTTTTTCTAAAACAAATACCTAACCTCCATTCTGCCTATATGAATTATATTAAGTTCTGGCAATTTTCGCCCTTCATACCCCATACTAAATTGAATATTTTTAGAAAATAATGTTCTAATATTCGCCATCCAGCTATAATTATCGCCAGGCAATAATCCGTTAAGCACCTGAAATCCCAAAGGAGTGCTTGCGTTTCCTGTAAAATTAATTTTGCTTTGTTTTATATTAATATCAATATTCGTTTTAGTATTAATATTATAATAATAAATTATTCCCATTACATTACTTTTTTGTTTCAAATCACTCACCACACCATCATTTCCTCCCCCGTCTACAATTTCATATTGCAAGGTAGCTTTTTGATTATTGTTTTGTAAAGTAAAACTAAATTGATAAAGCATACTTTCCCATTTAAAATTCCTATTGCTAAAAAATCTATTTTCTAGCACTCTATCAGTAAAATTGAATAAAGCACTGGCTTGTAAAATGGTTTGTCTAAAGCTGTATATATTTTGCCTACCGTTGATAATATGATCTGTTTTTTGCTGTTCTTCAGAGCCATAAGATAGCAATTGTCGTTGCACATTAACTTTGTTTGTTATTTCTAAACCTGTTTTATTGGCATTATAAATAAATGTATTTCTACCAAAAGTATTGCCACTAAGGATGGAAGTATCATTAACCAATGGGTTCAAAATAAATAAGCTATTGCTTACGTTTCTTTGATCTATTCTTAAATTAGATTGATTGCTAATGGCCTGCCAAAACGAATTAGGACGGCTGAGCCAATTGGCTGGGATAAGCCTAATACTAAAATTTGCCTCATGTTGGTTTGCACGAATAAAATCGTTGGTAAGGTTAAAAACCCTTACAAATTTTGCTTGATCTTTAAAAACAGCAATTTCAAATTCATTAATCTCACGCACATTATTGCCATTATAATCTATCCAGGTATACTGCCCTTGTCCTGCAGGAACCTCTATGAAAACAAACTCTCTCTTTTGTTCTCTTCCACTGCCAGTTTGCAAATACACATTTAGTTGATATCCTTTTTTAGAATTGTTATCCAAATATTCTATTCGTTGTAGCAAAAATTGTTCTTTGGGGGCATTAAAAATATTTCTATCTTGGTTTAAAAATCTTGCATTTGCTACAATTGATAGTCTTTTACTCCCTATATTTCTTGCCACTAAAAACTTGTAGTTATACGCATCTGAAACCCATTTAAAAAACCTTTTTTCCGGCAAAGCATCCGTTCTATAATCTGCGCTAACATTAATATTCCAACTATTATTAAGGGTATAAACCAAATTTACCCCACCATTTTGATATTGAAAAGATGAGGCACTCAAAGTGTCATTTTGGCCAATAAAATGCTTGCTTTGTTCCAATTTTCCATAAATATTAAGCTGCACCTTATTCCATAATTTTATCAAAATATTATGATTTAATAATAATGCCCTATCGCTTGCACTGTCTTTAAATTGGCCTTGTAATATATTATTGTTTCCTGTATAAACTATATTTTTTGCCAAAGGAATTTGGTAATCAATAGAAGGGCTAAGGCCATTAAAAACATCGTTAATATTATAATAAGGCAAAGAGAGCCTAATGTGCCTTTCGCCTTTTACAAGCGCAGCGTTTAGATTGACGATTTGTTCTCTATTATTTATTATCCCCAAAGTTGGATTAATAATACTTCTATTCCATAGCCTTGTAAATTCCACATCTCTATATCTTTCTATAAAAGAAAAACCACCACTTACTTGCTCCCAATTTGCATCAATAATAATTTTGCTACTGTCGTTTAGTTCTATTTTTTTTTCAATAAAAACAAAACTTCCTAAGGCATCGTCATTATTTTTATCTAATATAGAAAAAGTATTGGCATTAAGATTAGAAAAGGCGAGTTCACCTCCAATTTTAGTTCCTTTAGCCAATTGATGGGTTACTGCTATGGTTGCCAATTGTTGCCTTTTGGGCGCAACCAATTGAAGTATTGGCTCATAATTACCTTGTGGCAAACCATTTATAGGCGCCACCCAAGTATATACTCTGCCATTAGCACTGCTGTTGAGCAATACATAATTGCCACTATTGGCACCTACTAAACTAAAATTTGCCTCCACATAATTTCTGCTGCCATCATCAATTGCAATATATTTTAAAATTTTACCATAAGGCACAGAATCTATTTGCTGATAAAGTATTTTTGCGATATCAAAAGCAAGATTATACTTTGCCGTTCCAATAATTGCTTTAGATGGATCATCACCTGCCTTGCTGAGTATAGATTTTGCATCTAATTGCAAGCTAGAGTCGAACAAACTCAGGCTATTTTCTGCTTGAAAAGGCTGATTTTTATTATCTTGTTCTATAAAATAATTTAAAATAATATTTGTTTTAAGAGTTTTTAATGTTAGGCCCTGATCTAGTAATATTCTACTATAATTTTGATCTGCATATTGAAACTCTACTACTATTCGACTAAATCGTGTAATAATAATATTTGGATTAAAACTAATTTCACCAGCATTATAATTGATTACATAATCATTTTGCTCCCCTCTTGCCAAGGGTTTTCCATCAAGATATACCACTTCTGTGGCTGCTATAACAATGATAAAAGGCTCTTGTTTGGCACCAATTAACCTATAGGGGCCTTGCAAACCTTCGCTACCCTGTATTTCATTTCTAGCAAATCTACCTCTGCTTATGGCTGCATGGGTTTGGGTATATAATTGCACATTGGGTTTGATACTAAAATCTCCCATAAACTGAAAACCTCTGGATTTTTTATTATATTTTAAAAAATGATTTTTTTGTTGATGTTGCATAAAATAATCGCCTGCAATAAGCTGCCAACTATCTTTTGCAATTTTTACAAATACCCGGTCAAAATCTTGAATCTGCAAAGTGTTTCCATCAGGTTGCAAGGGCGAATTATTATCTGCCACTGCTGCTGTCAGCACTACTCCATTGCCCAAATTACCTTGCATTTGCAAGTTTAAATCTGAGTTAATTAGCAAACCTTGATTATTACCTGCAGAAATACCTCTTGCAACAGACCCACTTGAATAAATTTTGTTTTTATCATCATTTGTGCTGTAACTCTTGCCGTTCTCATAAATTGGTTTGGGCATTTGATTGTTGTCTAAATCATTTCTTTTTTGATAATGATCTGTTACCCTGCCTTGTGGCAAAACCCGATAACAAACAAATAAACTATCACTGTTTTTTTTATTTAACTTGAATGCAACCCTATTGGGAGGAAAAAAGAAAAAATTATTTAGCAAATCTTGATCTATAAATAATGGCAAAGTATCCAAAATAAAAGTATCTTGTGTAAAGGCTATTTTTTTACACCTAACCGTACTCACTTGTGCATTTACAGCTTCAAAAGCATAAAAAACTAAAAATATAACTATGCAAAACCTAGGCTTCTGCATTTTTAAAATTATCTACTATTGGTAGGCTTAAAATAAAAGTAGTACCATGATTTAGTTCGCTCTTAAAATTTATTTTACCATTGGCATTTTCAATAATTTTTTTACAGATTGCCAATCCTATTCCCATTCCGCTGGTTTTGGTACTAAAATTTGGGCTAAAAACCTTATTTCCCAATTTGGGGTCTATCCCTTTTCCATTATCAGTAATAAAAATTTCATAATATTTTCCCTTAATATTATTTTTTATTGTAATTATTCCATGCGGCTTATCTATTGACTGGATGGCATTTTTAATAATATTATTTAAAACACGTTCAAAAGCAACTTGGTCTATAAATATCAAGTTTGGATAATCCATGGATTCATTTATAATCTCACTTTCATCAGATTTGTCAAACAGCAGTACAATTTGAGAAATAATAGAAAAAGGATTAACGTTAACAGGAGATATTTCAGATATTCTAGCAAAACTTCCAAAATCGTCTGCTAATTTTGTAAGTTTATCAATCTGAGCTAACAGCACTTCGATAATTTTTTGCGTTTTTTCTTTCATCCCCTCCTCGTTTCTGCGCATTGTTATCTGCAAATGTTGCAAATTTAGTTTCATAGGAGTTAGGGGATTTTTAATTTCATGAGCTACCTGCTTAGCCATTTCTTTCCAAGCACCTTCGCGCTCGGTCTCTGCTAATAATTCTGTGCTTTTTGACAATTCTTTTACAGATATATTATATTGATGCACCAATTGAGCAATTTCATCTTTCCCATCCCACACAATAGTCTTATTGCTCCCACTAAGGCTTAGTTCGCTTAAACGTGTGCGCAATAGTGTTAAGGGTTTTGCGATATTTTGTGCAATAAAATAAACCAGGGTTGTGCCCAAAATTAGCAATATAGCATACAAATTTACTAAAGTTTTTACTAAATTAGAAGTGCCTTCATTTAACAAAATATTGGTTTTATAATTCGGAATAGCTATCGCTCCTAAAAAACCACCCTTGTTATCACTAAATGAATAGTAATAGGTATAAAAATTTTGTCCGCCTAGATTAGTAATTTCCTTTAAAGTATTATTAGTAGAATTTCTTAGTTTAATGAGTGAATTAAAGGGAACAAAGGGTGCAATGTATTTTCCATTACTAATATTTTTAGCAGTGGAGAAATAAAGTTGTCCATAAGGCCCATAAAGCAATATGTCATTCATTTGCTCATCAGCTAGGCTGAGTAAAAATCCATTTCTCTGATTCTCCAACAGAATATCCTTAAACGATATCCCCTCTATTTTATTGATTATAGTTTCAACTTTATTAAAATGTTCGTTTGATAGCCTTTCATTCACATCATTTTGCACAAACCTTAGCACAATTATCAGTGTAACTAAAAACGCAACACTAACTACAATAACTAAATTTAGTTGAATACGCCTGCTAAGAAACAACTTATCATACCTAAAAAAAGGCAACCAATTTTGCATATATCTATTAACGTCTTTTGCGGCTTTATTTTTAAAGAAAATTTTAAAAATGGCAGCACAAAGAATCAAACAAAAAACCATTATAATAGCACAAAGAATAGAAATGAGGGTAAAAAATGAAAAATTTGTTACCAAATTACCAAATCCTGAATTCTTTTTAGAGACAATTGCAATTGTATTTTTATAACCGCTTGCATAAATATAATGATTAAACCCATTTTCATTAAAAAATAAATCAGATAAATTTTGCCAATTACTAGGTAGTTTCATCGGATAATCATACATTCCTAGTCTTTTTGAAAGCGATAAATCTTTTTTATCATAAATACTATAGTTATAATTATAACCCACGGTTTTAGGCTGAATTAATGAGCCAAAAGAGCTTTTTTTATCTGCAGTAGAAAACAATTTATGTTTTAAGATTATAAAAAGTACACCTGTTTCGCCAGAAGCATCACAACCTTCATATTTACTTATATAATCTATCGGAAAATTGGCGTCATTAATAGGTTTAAAATAATTTAAAACAGGGTGAAAAGGCAATTGGTTATACAATTCATTTAGATTATTGAAAGAACTAGACTGCTCAAAACCAAAACTGGCTTTACCACTATTATTAAAAGCAAGCAACTCTACTTCATAATCCTTAATTAAGTTATTAAAGTACAAAAGTTTAACCCTATTTTTAAAAGAAGTATAGTTTACTAAAAGTGATTTATCTAAATTTAAAAGAATTAAAGTGTCATCTGCAATACTATTTTCAACAGAATATAAATAATTCTCCACTTCAATTTTTGATTCAACTAAAATTTCATCTAAAAAAAACTTTCTTGCATCTTGCTCCTTTAAATTGCTATCTTTTTGGTTTATAAATGCGACCAATATTGAAAAACAAACAAATTCTACCAGAATAGTATTTTTTATATGATACCTAGAAGTAAAATAATAAAATAGAAAATAAAATAGATAAAATATTAAACCTAACACCAAATAAATAGACAAACCGATAGAACTTATTTGTCCCAAAAGTAATAATAAAAGTAAGGCAGCAAGAATTTCTATCCAACTAAATTTAAATTTATTAAATAAAGTAGAATTAAGTAAATGAAGTGTGATAAACCAAACTAAAACAATACAAATGCCAATAAAAGAATAAATATTAATAGACCCCAGTTGATTAAAGTTAAAAGAAATCTGAGAATCTTGAAAAAGTGAGTTGATGTAGAAAAAAACAATACAGTTTAGAAACAATATAATTCCACCAAAAAACCAATTTTTATTACTATTTTCAGCAATCCAAAGATTTTTTTTATGCAAAATTAAAAATGTGATAAGCATCAATATAAGCGAGTTAATCAACAAGTCACCCAAGCTAGGCAGCAGATTTGATGAAGCGTAAAGCGTAGCAGAAAAGAGTCCAAAATCTTGAAAATCAGAAAAACACAAATTCATTAACAACAATAATCTAAACAGAATTAGCGTTATTAAGACAGCAATACTAAGGCTTAAACCAAAGCTATTTTGCTTATTTAATAAGCTAAATATGAGATAAGTGATAAATAAAAGCAAGATTAATTCAAGCCACCAAAACTTTAATCCCCCTCTAAAAGGTGCCTTAGCGCTTAAAATAAACTCATTAGTTAAGCTAAAATAATTTACAAAATTTGATAATGGCCTTTGACTAAAGCTCCAATTTTGATAGGCTGCAATAGGCGCTACAGCATCATTTTGTTCAGTATTCTCTATCTCACTTTTTAAATGTTTTATAAAATAAAATTGATAATTAAAATTGCTTTTGAAATTTGTAAAATCATACCCTGTAGGCGATTTAAGCAATCTCTCAAAACTATCGCAAGCATCTGTAGGTATTTTAGGATTAATGTTAATAGTGCTCCAATAAATCCACTTATCCACTTTTTTAATAAAAACATGATGGTAATCTTTTTTTAGAAAACCTTTAAAAATAAGTGAAGGATCACGTTCATCAAAAGCATTAATATCTAATCTTGCGATTTCTTTATTAAACGAAACAATTTCGTTTTCTAAGTTCTTATACTGATGATTTGCATATAATTTTCCAAAATAATCTGCATACTTATTCATCAAGAGCAGCGCAATAATGCTCAAAAGAATAAGTGCTATTTTGATAAATTTGCCCAATTATACTTTTCTAAAAATAGCCATCAGATTGCAAATAATTTCCAACATAATCCCTTACTCCATCCTTTAGCGTGGTAAAAGATTCTAAATATCCTGCGCTCCTCAATTTTTCAATATTTGCTAATGTGTAATATTGATATTTGTCTCTGATATCTACCGGTGTGGGAATATAACTTACTTTTATTGGAAGAGATAAAGCTTCAAAAACAAATGCTGCAAGCTCATTAAAACTATGTGCAACACCGCTACCGAGATTATAAATACCGCTATTTTTGCGCTGTTCTAAAAAATAAATTAATACATCTACGATATCTTTTACATACACAAAATCTCTCAACTGTTCACCATTTTTATAGTCAGAATGATGGCTTTCAAATAATTTTAGGCTGGCATTTTCTTTTATTTGATTAAATGCATGATAAATTACCGATGCCATTCTTGTTTTATGATATTCGTTTGGCCCATAAACGTTAAAAAACTTAAAACCAGCCCAAAAATAAGGCTTTTCCTTTTGCTCATGTGCCCAAATATCAAATTCTAATTTAGATTGACCATAGGGATTTAGTGGTTTTAATACTGTCATATCTTGCAAAGTATCATCAAAACCAAACTCTCCCAAGCCATAGGTAGCAGCACTACTAGCATAAATAAATGGCAACCCTTCTTTTACTGCAATATTCCATAATGCCTTAGAATAGTCTACATTAAGTTTGGTAAGTAAAGCATAATTAAACTCTGCAGTATTGGTTCTAGCTCCAATGTGAAGTATAGCTTGCACTGTCTTGCAATTTTTTTGAATCCAAGGAATAAAAATATTTCTATCTATTTTTAAGTGATAAATTACATGAGTCAAATTATTGCTTTTTTCTTTAATATTAAAATCATCTACCAAAACTAAATCCTTGTAGCCTTGCTGATTCAGTTTCTTTGCTAAACAACTGCCAATAAATCCTGCTGCCCCCGTTATTACAATCATATTATTTAGGCAAAGGTAAATAATCTAAAGCTAAAATGACAATGAAAATACAATCACAACCAATATCAGTAAAAAAAATGTACTTATGGGGCTAATCGTACTATTTTCCAAGTGCTATCGGCTTGTTTATCAAATCTTAGTCTATCATGCAGCCTACTTTTTCTACCTTGCCAAAATTCAATACTTTTTGGTAACAATCTAAAACCTCCCCAATCCAGAGGTTTTTTGGGTAAATTGTTTGCATTATATATTTTTTTTAATGAGGATAGTTTTGATGTAAGTATATTTCTGTCACTAATAACCTCGCTTTGGGGAGATGCTATTGCGCCAAGCTGACTATCTAAAGGCCGTGAATTAAAATACAACTCAGCAGTTTTTTCATCTACTTTTTCTATCTCACCAATAATTCTAACTTGTCGCTCTAAATCTAACCACAAAAAATTTAATGCCGCTTTATTATTCACTGCCAATTGTTTTGCTTTTAGGCTATTGTAATTAGTATAAAAAACAAATCCATGGTCTAATCCTTTGAGTAAAACAATTCTGCTATGAGGTTGCAAATTAATATCTACAGTGCTCAAGCACATTGCATTGGGCTCTAATATTTTTGAATTTATAGCTTCTTGCATCCATAAATTAAATTGAGCAAGAGGGTTGTTGTCTAACATACTTTTATCAAGCACACCAAACTTATAATTTTCGCGGAGTTTCTCTAAAGTTAGATCTCTATTCATTTAACTATTTTATGGGATGTTTAAGTACTTATGGGTTTGAAGAGAAATGCGCCATTCTGTGTTTTCTTTAACAAAGTTAATGATTAAAGGGTTCATTTCTTTTTCCCTTCCCCACTCGGGCTGCAAGAAAAGCATGCAATCTTGCATCACTAATTTTTGATGCTCCGCTGCCCACAAAAAATCTGATTTATTAAAAACAATTACTTTTAATTCATTTGCCAAAGTAGCCACCTCAATTAATGGTTTTTTAAATTTTTTAGGAGAAAAACATATCCAATCCCAGTGTCCTGTTAATGAATATGCACCACTGGTTTCAATATGAGTTCTAAAACCTGCTATTTTTAACGCTTCTGTAAGCTTTGCTAGATTATACATTGCAGGCTCTCCACCTGTAATAACAACAATTTTTGCCTTTGCAATTTTACAATGCGCTACAATGGTTTCTATGTCCATTGTTGGATGTTTAGCAGCATCCCAACTGTCTTTTACATCACACCAAACACAGCCAACATCGCATCCTCCAAGGCGAACAAAGTATGCGGGAGCCCCGCTAAAATTACCTTCACCTTGGATGGTATAAAAATGCTCCATTACCGGAAAACTATCCATTTTTTTGCAAATAAGATTTTAATGTGTTTTCCAATAATCCTAAGATGGTCATCAAACCTACACCGCCTGGAACCGGAGTTATGGCTGAACATTTGTTTTTTAAAGATTCGAAATCTGTATCACCAGCAATTTTAAATCCACTTTTTTTTTCTGAATCTTTTATTCGTGTGATTCCAACATCTATAACTACAGCACCTTGTTTTACCATTTCTGAATTTAAAAAATAAGGCTTTCCCAATGCCACAATTATTATATCGGCTTTTAACGTAAAATCAACTAAATTAATGGTTTTGCTATGGCAAAGTGTTACTGTAGCATTGCCATAATCTTTATTATTGCCAGATAATAAGATACTCATTGGCTTTCCTACAATCATGCTTCTACCTATTATCACTACATTTTTTCCAGCAGTTTCTATTTTATAAAATGCCAATAATTTAACAATACCAAAAGGGGTAGCGGGTATAAAAGTATCCATACCTTTGACTAATTTTCCAGCATTATAAGTGTGAAAACCGTCTACATCTATGTCTGGATTAATCGCATCAGTAATTATGGTTTCATCTATATGTTTTGGCAATGGTAATTGCACAATTAGGCCATCAATTGCAGTATTTTTGTTGATTTTATCAATTTCTGTAATTAAGGCTTGCTGGGTAATATTTTCTTTTAATCTGAGCACGGTAGAATCAAAACCAACCTCTTTGCAAGAGCGCTCTTTAGAAGCAACATAAGTTTCGCTTGCACCATTATTACCAACAAGTATTGCAGCAAGATGTGGCGGTCTTTTGCCACTGCCAACTATTAGACCTACTTGTTTTTGGATATCCAACTTTAATGCTGAGGAAGCTGTTTTACCGTCTAATATTAAACTCATTCTAGCCTTCAAAGGTAAAAAAAATAGCCGTTATAAATGATAAAAATTGATAAATAATGATTAAAACTCATTAATTATCCAATTATAGCACTTATTTTTGCAAAACAATAAAAAACTGAACGAATTGAAAACTATAATTTCTTTAAAAAAAGTTAACCCTCATCTGATTTTGTTATGCTTAAGTGTTTTTATGTTTCAAGCATGTTCTAAAAAGATTGAGCAACATCAAACTAATAACAAAGATTATGCGGCCGAAAAATTAGGAAGAATTCGCATCTATAATGTAGATAGTATCATTTTTAATATTAATACTGGATTTGGCAAGCCCTATGACACAATAAGGTTTCTTGAAAAGCATGAAATAAAAGAAATAAGAAAAGACCAAACTGGAAAAGATTATTTTTATATTCTTGTTAGCACAAATGAAATCAATAATTTATTTCAAGAAAAATATGCCTACAAAAGCCAATTAAGCAATATAGATTTTCAAAAAACAATTGATAACCAAAAAAAAATTGCGCTTATTTTTCCCGCAATTTTTAATAAAACTTGGGATGCAAATTTATATAATAATTCAAAAAATGAACAAAAATATAGGTATGTGGTATCTGATGAGATGATTAATCAGAGCAGAATATATGCAGATCAAATAATTGTTAGGAAGAAAAAAGAGATTTTACCAATAACAGAATCATTTGCTAATTTTGAAATTTATGCCAAAGATACTGGCATGGTATATAGCTTAGACTATTATATTAATATACAACAAAAACAAGATGGCACCACTTTTTATGAAGAACAAATAGGGTATAAGATTATCCGACAATTGATTGATTTTAAATAGTGAATAATCTAACTTTATTATTATTTATATTATCAATTGCTTTTTTTAGCTGTAAAAAAGATGAAAAACAAACTTATGACGAAGCTACAAAACAACTATTAGTCCCATATATTGCAGGCAGCTATATAGTTTACAAGGTAGATAGTGCAATCTATGACGATTTTAAGGACACCGTTTTATACAGTACTTCGTATATTCATTATCAAATTGATAGTATCAATAATGGAATACAAGGGAGAAAGCTATACAGTGTAAATGTTTATCAAAAAAAAGATAGCAACGCACCTTGGAATTATGATAAAACACACCTTTGGGCGCTAACAGATAAATATTTTGAAACTCAATTTGACAACTTCAGAACTATTGCCCTGAGTTTTCCTTTAAATTTAGAAACTTTATGGAACTTTAATCTTTATAATAGTTCACAAAGCATAAATAGGTATTATTTAGCTGTTGATGACACTTTTAAAATGCGAGGTATAATTTATAAAAATGTGGTAAAAGTAGAAAATGAACCAAAATCAAATAGTGTGCTTCAAAAAAATAATTTTGAAGTTTATGCAAAAAAAATTGGTTGCATTTATAAAAAAATAACTAATATTGAAACTCAATTAGGAAAAAAAAGAGGATACCAAATAATTTACACATTACATGACTATAAAATCTAACATTATCAACAGTTTAGCACTATTTTGCATTATTTTTTTTACAACATCATTTACTTTAGAAAATAAAGTTTTAAATGCAGACGAGAGCTATTCTTATAAGTATATCATATATTTAAAAAATAAAAATGGAACACCGTTTACCATTGAAAAGCCTGAGCAGTTTCTATCTGCCAAGGCAATTGCAAAACGCAAAAAACAAAATATAACGATTGATGAACTAGATTTGCCCGCCAATCCAACATATATTGCCAAAATAAGTGAGCAAAAAAACGTAAAAATAGTATATACATCTAAGTGGTTAAACGCGGCAATAGTAGAAGTGCAGAACGAACATGACATGGATGCAATAGAAGATTTTGATTTTGTAAAAGGAATAAAAATTTTAGGAAAATGGGAAATTAAAAAAGCAGATGTAAACAATAAAATAAAAAAAATTATATCAGATGATTTTGAAGAATATGATACTAAGGACAAAGAAGATGTAGCGTCTACTAAAGTAAGCTTAGATGAAATTATAAACCGAGGTTATGGAAAATCATTTAATCAAAACAGAATGATTAATATTATAAAAATGCACGACATGGGTTTTAAAGGAGAAGGTATAACTATCGCAGTGATAGATGGCGGTTTTAAAAACTATTATAGGCATCGGGCATTTGATAGTTTGCGTTTAAATAAACAAATTTTAGGACACTATAATATAGCTACAAATCACAGCAATATAAATGATAACGGTTCGCATGGCACATCGGTTTTATCATGCATGGGTGGAAACATAAACGATGTTTTGGTGGGCACAGCGCCCAAATCTAGTTTTTATTTAATAGAAACAGAGGCAGCAAATTCTGAGTTCCCGATAGAGGCTGCAAACTGGGTTAGAGGAGCAGAAATTGCAGATAGTTTAGGAACAGATATTATTACCTCATCATTAGGCTATCGATCTTTTAATGATGCAGCAATGAATTACACTTACCAAGACTTAGATGGCAAAAAAGCTTTAGCTACATTAGGAGCCTCCATTGCAGCCCAAAAAGGAATGATGGTGTTAGTAGCAGCTGGAAATGAAGGAGACAGTAAAGGAAAACCAACTAAAAAGAATCCTAATATTGGATGGAGATACATTTCATCGCCTGCCGATGCTGACGGAATATTAACTGTGGGGGGTGTAAATGACACAAAAGACCATACAGATTTTAGCAGTATTGGACCCACCTTTGACAAAAGAATAAAGCCAGATGTTTGTGCAAAAGCTAAAAGCGTGTATGTTGCCAATGGTACAAATAATTTTGAGTATTCTAACGGAACTTCTTTTGCGACTCCTATTATGGCTGGCGCTGTGGCATGTTTAATGCAAGCGAATCCTAGTAAAACAAATCAAGAAATTATGGAAGCTTTAAAGAAAAGTGGAGATAATAGCCACGCACCAGACAACGATTATGGATGGGGTATTCCTGATTTGTTTTTAGCACATTCTTTTTTAACAAAAAATCCATATTTTAATTACGAGGAGGAACAATTAATGAGTCCTGTTTTAAATACTTTTTATGAAAGATTTGTTTTCAGATTCTACTCTCCAAAAAATCAGGATGTTACTGTAAAATTAACTTATCTTGATGGAAAAAAACCAAAAGTAGTTTATAATGTAGTTCATAGCGCAAAAGCACAAGAGGTACTGCAAGGAAATATACCTAAAATGGATAAATTTTTACTAGGCAAATATCAGTTTCAACTTATTAACAGCAACGGAAAAGTTTATGAACGTTCGATTGAACGCAAAAATCATAATAAACTTTACTTTGATTTTTATGACTTTTTTTAACAAAAGCTTCTTCTAAATTATAAAGTCGAAAATTTTAGATTATATAGTTAAACGTGTAGAAAACTCTCTAAAGTTTCCGTTATTTATACTTATTTTTGAATTATGAAAAAGCAACTGCTTATTATTTTATTTTTAAGTGCAATGAACACCATTTTTGCACAAAAAACACAAAGCTATGAGCCAAACATACTGCTTTATAACCGTGCATTAGAATTATTTGATAAAGAAAAATATAATGCTGCAATAGAGGTTTTTGAAGAATTTAAAACCACTATTAAAGACAAGATGAGTATTGTGGATGCCAATTTTTATATTGCAGCATGTAAACTAAAACTTACTCATAGCAATGCGGAAAGGCAAATGCTAAATTTTATTGATGACTACCCCTACTCTAGCAAATTAAATTTTGCTTATCTATTAATGGCTGAATATTATTTTAATAATGGCAAATATAAACTGGCATTGAAATATTATGAAAATGTGGAAAAAAATGGAATTACAAAGCAGGAGGAACAAAAATTACGCTTTCAATTTGGATACTCCCTTTTTCAAAGCCGCAAATACGCAGAAGCAAAAAAAGAACTTTATCCACTTACACTCAAAGACGACAACTCATATTATATTTTGGCTAATTACTATTATGGCTATGTATGCTATATGAATGAAGATTATAATGAAGCATTAAAAACTTTTAAAAAAATAGAAAGTAGCCCCAATGCACCAAATACAATGCTTTTATATATTGCACAGATATATTTTATTAATGGCGATTATAACAATTCTCTTCTATACTGCGATAAGGTGAATGCCAATAGTGTTAGTGCAAAGCGAGATTTTTTAAGAGGTAAAAACTATTATCGTCAAAATAACTATGCAAAAGCAGCAGTATTTTTTGAAACATCAAAATACAACACAGATAGTTTGCAAAGTGAAGAAATATACGAAATAGGCAATACCTTTTATAAAACAGGTAATTGCACAAAAGCTATAAGTCTTTTTTCGATAATCAGCAATGAGGGTACAGCTGTTGCCCAAGCAGCATCTTATAGTTTAGGAGATTGTTTTTTAAAAGCAAATCAAAAAGACAAAGCTCAATCTGCACTATTTGAAGCACAAAGAACCAACTATGACCTAAAACTAAAAGAAGAGGCTATGCTTGCATACGCAAAACTGAGTTATGAAAACGGAAATACCAAGAGTGCACTGCTCTATTTTCAAAGATTTTTAGATACTTTTCCCAATAGCACTAATATAGAAATTGTAAAAGAAAATTTAGCATCAATATTTTTACAAACCAAGGATTATAAAACCGCAATTTCTACCCTGGAGAGCATAAAAAATAAAAATCAATCACTTCAAGAATCCTATCAAACAATTTGCTTGTTAGAGGGAAAGCAGCAATATCTTGATAAAAATGATAAAAGGGCAGAAATATATTTGCTAAAATCACTAACTTATAAAATTAATATTCCTAATGTAGGCGAAGCATATTATTGGTTGGGCGAAAGCAACTTTAATAGCAAAGATTTTAATGCCGCAATAAACTTTTATAAACAATCGCTCGCTAATGGTGCAGATGGCAAAACCCAAGTACTTTGCCATTATAGCTTGGGTTACTCATATTTTAATAAAGAAAACTACGAACTTTCTGTTCAAAATTTTAATAAGTATAAAACCTTAAGTGCTAGTTATGCTCCAAATCCTGAAATATACAATGATGCTATTTTGCGCTTAGGCGATGCCTATTTTATGTTGGGTGCGGATGATAAAAATAATAAGGTTTACTATAATGAAGCAATGAATTCTTATGCATACATTTCGTCAAGAAACATAAAAGGGGCAGATTATGCTTTAATGCAAAGAGGCATGATATATGGATTGCTTGGCCAGCCAGAACAAAAAATTAGTACCCTCAAAAGAATTCCTACAGAATTTCCAAAATCATACTTTATTCCTGATGCTTTATACGAGAGTGGTTCAGAATTACTGGGTTTAGAAAAATATAGGGAAGCAGAGCGCAATTTTCAATACATCATCAATGATTACAAAGGAAATTTATATGAATTAAAAAGCCATTTTAGTTTAGGAGAGTTATATTATAGCGAAAGAAAAGACAATCAGGCTTTAGAAAAATTCAAATATGTAGTAAAAAATTATCCTGGAACCCAAGAGTCCAATCAATCTATTCGAAGAATTGAGCGAATATATACAGATCAAGGCAATACGGATGATTATGAACAATGGGTAAAAAATGTGCCAAATTATTCAAAAGGACAAGCTTTTTTTGATTCATTGTCTTATCGAGCTGCCTTAAACAAGTATCAAGATGGAAACTACAATGCGGCTATTACAGAATTTTCTAAGTACCTTACTAAATACCCAAATGGAATCTTCAACATTGAAAGTTATTACTACCGCGCCACTTGTTTTGAATTTTTGAACCAAAATGCGCTTGCAATAAAAGACTATAAATATGTTGCAGATGCAGTGTTAACAGATTTTAGAGACAAAGCAGTATATAAAACAGCATGGCTAAGCTTGCAAGAAAATGATAAAAATACCGCTTTAATTTATTTTGGAAAATGGGAAAATGTGGTTAAAAATGATAATGATCTTGCAACGGCTGTTTATGAGCAAATGCATATTTATCATCAAATGGAAAACATCACTTCTGCAAAACCTAAAGCATCACAATTGTTGTTTATTACTAGCGCTACAGAATATATGAAAGGTGAAGCGAATCTGATAATAGGCAAAGCAATGATAAATGATAGCTTATTAAATACTGCAATAAGTTATTTTAAAGCGGTAAGCATCAAAAATAAAAATGAAATAGGTGCAGAAGCAAAATATTTAGAGGCATGGTGCTATTTTAAAACAGATAGTTTAGAAAAATCAAAACAAACCATTATAGCATTTAATAAAGAGTTTAGCGGTTATGATTTTTGGTTAGGCAAATGTCTTATTTTATTAAGTGATTATTATTTAGCTAAAAATGATCAGTTTCAAGCCAAAAGCACACTAAATAGCATATTGGCAAATTTTAAAGATGAACGGATATTAAGTGAAGCAAGAGAAAAGTTAGCAAGTATAGAAAGTGGAAATATAAGACTTAATAATTTACAAAATATTGCGCCCTCTTCTGGAAAATGACAAAAAAAAAAGCAATTATTGTTGGATCAGGAATAGCAGGAATTAGTGTTGCCATCAGGCTTGCAAAGCAAGGTTTTGATGTAACAGTTTACGAAAAAAACGGCTATGCAGGGGGTAAACTAACAGAAACAGAATTCAATGGTTTTAGATTTGATGCTGGCCCATCTTTACTTACCATGCCATACTTAATTGACGAATTATTCGAATTGTGTAATGAGCCGGTGCAGCAAAAATTCAAATACAAAAAGTTTGATATTGCTTGTAATTATTTTTACCATGATGGAACAACTTTTTCAGCTTATCAGGATCATACAAAATTATTGGCAGAAATGAAAAAGAAGCTCGGACTTTCAGATATTAAATTATCAAATTATCTGAAAAAAATAGCAAAAATTTGGAAAACAACTGCACCAATATTTTTATATCAAAGCTTGCATAAATTAAAAACTTATCTAAGTTTAAAAACCTTTGTTAGCGCACTAAAACTTCCGTTTATAGGTATACATAAATCGATGCATGAAGTAAATACAGCAAAATTGGGTAATAAATATGCAATTCAATATTTTAACAGGTATGCTACATATAATGGCAGCAATCCATATAGTGCGCCTGCAACCCTTAATGTTATAGCCTACCCAGAACATTTTGAAGGTGCTTATTATCCAGAAAAGGGGATGATTAGCATAACAGAAAGTTTGCTTGATTTAGCTAAAGCTCAAGGTGTCACGTTTATTTTTAATCAAAAAGTAGATGAAATTATTATTAAGGATAAGCTTATACAAGGTGTAATAGTGAATAATGAGTTAAAAAATACTGATATACTTGTAAGTAATTGCGACATCTTTAATACCTATAAATATTTATTACCAAACATAAAAATACCAAATAAAATAGCAAAGCAAGAAAGATCTAGTAGTGCATTTATTTTTTATTGGGGTATAAATACCACTTTCAAAGAATTAGAATCACACAACATTTTTTTTAGTAAAGATTACAAATCTGAGTTTGATGATATCTGGAAAAATAAAATCGCTCCAAAAAACCCAACTGTTTATGTAAACATTAGCGCTAAATATAATGCAACAGATGCCCCAAAAGGAAATGAAAATTGGTTTGTGATGATCAATGTGCCTAGTAATCTAGAAATTGATTGGGCAAAAGAATGCCAAAATATAAAAGATAGCGTCATAAAGTTAATAAATAAAAGTTTAAAAACTGATATTCTACCACATATTATTGCAGAAAAAACATTGTCGCCCGCAGATATAGCTACTAAAACATTCACACACCAAGGTGCACTTTATGGTGCAGCGAGTAATCATAAAATGGCTGCTTTCTTCAGACAATCTAATAAAATAAAACCTTTTAAAAATTTATATTGCTGCGGTGGCAGTGTGCATCCAGGGGGCGGTATTCCTTTGTGTTTACTCAGCGCAAAAATTACTGCAGAATTAATTGAAACAGCATGAAACCAAAAACTATTATAGCACTTCTTTGCATTATTCACTCTGTTGGTATTATTGGCATTATCTATGCCCCCACAAGAGAATTTGTGCTAAAACTCACCCCCATTAATTTGGCCATAAGTTTAATTTCACTTTTAAGTTTTCATAAAAAATGGTCTATAAACACTATCATAGGTATATTACTTGTAGCTAGTTGCGGTTTTTTTTTAGAGGTAGTTGGCATTAAAACGAAAGCAATTTTTGGAGATTATACCTATGGAACAACACTTGGATATGCCTACTTTAATGTGCCCTTGGCAATGGGCGCAAATTGGTTAGTGCTTATTTATTCTACTCGTATTTTAGCAGTAAAAATAACTTCACAACCTATATTGGTCGCACTCATTTCAGCAACAATTATGGTAGGTATAGATTGGATAATTGAACCTGTGGCAGTTTTTATGAATATGTGGCAATGGCAATCTTCTTTGATTCCGTTGCAAAATTATATTGCATGGTTTATTGCCGCTTTTTTTATTCAATTGCTTTTTGTAAACGTAGAAAAAAAATACACCAACCAAATCGCTATTTCAGTATTGATTATTCAAACTGTATTTTTTGCGCTAATTAGATTATATATTTTTTTAGAATTGAATTATTAATTAAATTAAAACATTAACTTCTCTATTTTTATTAGCTTTAGAAAGCGCACTTCTTTTAGTGATATGTTTAAGTTTAAAATTGCCATCTTGCCACTAATAACTTTTCATGCAGCCTGAAACTTCTCTCAATGAATTGCACTTTGAAAAAAAGCAAAAAATCCTAACTATCCAATCATCTTTTGTTGCATTATTTTTTGTTTACCTTGCTGAACTGCCCTTTTTTCTTGCATTAAAAATTATTTAGCTTTCAATTAAATAAATTAGCTTTCCGAAAACAGATTTTGATGAAAAATAATTACTTTCGCCCATATTAATTTTATTGGTTGTTAGCCACAAAATTAAATAAAATAAAAAGTTACCTTAGACAGACAATAAGGATTTTAAATAAGTAAAAAAAATCGATTAAACATGTTTCTATCAAAGCTATTTTTCAACAGATATTTTAAAGACATTAAGCCTTCTTATTTATTAATAGAAGTTTTCTTAATTTTTATTGGTATAACGACTGCCAATTATTTTCAAGAAATTAAAATAAATAACAATAATAAAAAATTTATTAAGGAAAATTTATTGCTTTTTGAAAATGAACTGAATAAAAATATTAAAGTTAATAATCATTATATAAAAGCTCACTTAAAACTCAATGTTAAATTTGATAATTTAGCCAATCAATTATTTAACACAATGGACACCAATCAATTCATTGAGAACAATAAGAGTTTAGTTTTTTTAATTGACAATTTATCAATTTGCGATTTTAATCAAGGTGTTGAAAATATTGTCAAAAAAGATATTAACTTGCTAAAAAACAACGATATGATTAATATAATTGAAAGCTCTTTATTAGATTTTGATCAAGTTCGAAGCACACTTAAGGGTTTTAATTCTGAAATTGAAAAACTTAAAAGCATTATATTTATTAATTTTGAAATTGATTTTAATGAAAATAAAATATTATCAGTAAAAGATTTAGAAGTTTTGAAAAAAAATTACCAATTTAAAAATCAAATGTTATTTGTTAATTATTTAAGAAAAATGTATGTCAATGATTTAACTTCTTTTAACCAAACACTAGAAATTACTAAACAAAAAGTAAAGCGTTATTTAGAAGAAGAAAATTAAATTGAATTAAAAATTAGAATTGTTACAAAATTATATTTTATACATTACTTTTAATATGAAAAGCCATTTGTACAGGTATAGTCCCTCCAAAATATGCACTGCCGCGCTCTCCTATTGCTTTACTATGGTGAATAGACAAATTAAACACGGCAACTGAAATAATAGAATCTATACTTACATGCTTATTTAAGCCTATTTGATTTTCAGGAACTAACTGTCTATAATATTTGTGTGTGCATGTGCATAATTCGCCAAAAAGAGTACGATTTAACCTTTTTTATAAAATAAGATTTTTCTTAGTTCAAACTATTACCTTTAAATAGATTAAATAATTAAAAATGAATAGCCTCTTCTACCTTAGTCAATATATTATCTATTTCTTCATGATTTTTTGCAAGCAATGTTTTTGCTTTTTCTTTCATTGATTTAGCAAAAACATCATCTTTTAATGATTTGGCATTTATCATTACATTAAAATATGCGCCCCGCACTGCAGTTTTTATGCATAATAATCCAACACCTGCATCAGTAATGGAGTTTTTATTCCCATTTTCTACCATTTCTTTTAACAAAGCAACTGTTTTATAGGCGATTTGCATTGTTCTATATGGAATTTCAGTAGCATATTTGCTAGCTTGCTCTATTGCCAAAATTCTTGCGTTTAGCATTGCTTGATTATCTTTTGGTAATAAAAATGCATCCATAATGCGATTAAAAGCGTTAGTATCTTCGTCAATGAGCAACATTAATTCCTTTTTTAATAATTGTGCGCTCACAGCTAAATCACTAAAATAAGTTGTTTTTTCTTCCCACCCTCTTTTATTAGCAGATAAATTTCCTACCATTGCTCCAAGCGAAATGCCCAATACACCGCATAATGCAGCTACACTTCCACCTCCTGGAGCTGGACTTTCTGAAGCAGTTTCATCGGAAAATTCTTGAATTGTTAGATTGATGAGTTGCTTTTCTTCTGTTTTTAAACAATATTCTATTATCTTTTTTTGCGGATCAAAAGGCGCTATTTCATCCAATCCTAAAGACTTAATAGCAATATGTATAATCTCAGACTCACTTAAACCTTCACTAATTTGCTGTTTTTTTAAAAAATAATTACCTGCATCTAGCATTGCTTGAAGCGGTATTAGGCCAACCAACTCGCTGCCAGTAACTCTTACTCCGCGCTCTCTGGCTTTTTCGCAAACCTCATCAAATGCAATATGTAATGGCGTTGCTAAATAATTTGTTAAATTCATTGAAAGTTGTGCAATTTTATACTCTTCTATATACCAACCAATTGCTTTAACATGCTTTAGTGATCCAGGTATTCTTAGTTCTTCGCCATTTGCATCTAATTTAATTTTACCCGTAAATGCATTTCCTTCTCTTATAACACGTCCTGCCTCTCTGATATCAAATGCAATTCTATTGGCTATTCGAGTGCTTTTGGTATTGAGATTTACATTATAGGCAATTAAAAAATCTCTTGCACCTATCGCTATATTTCCTGTTTTTTGATTAAAAATAGCTGGCCCAAAATCTGGTTTCCATTTTGATTGTATTATTTTATCAGCAATTCCTTCATACTCTCCCGCTCTAATGACTGCTAAATTGCTTCTGCTTTTATCTTCTTGAGCGTGCTCATAAAGGTAAACAGGAATTGCCAATTCTTCTGCTACTCTTTTTGCCAATTTTAAAGCCCATTTTGCTGTCTCTTCCATACTAATATTAGCAATAGGAATAAGTGGACATACATCAGTGGCACCCATTCTAGGATGAGCTCCTTTATGATTTTGCATATCAATTAGTTCAGCGGCTTTTCTAATTGCCAAATATGCTGCTTCTATAACTGCATCAGGGGTGCCTACAAAGGTAACTACAGTTCTATTTGTTGCTTTTCCTGGGTCCACATCTAATAATTGAACACCATTTACAGCTCTTATTTGGGCGGTAATTTCCTGTATAATGCCTAAATCATTCCCTTCACTAAAATTTGGGACACATTCTATAAGTTGATTCATTATTTTGTTTAAAATTCTAAAATTCAGATTGGTTTATCAAGGCTCAAAATTAATACTAATTTTATATTTTTATTAATAAAGCATCGCTATTAATTATATGCCCAATTATTAAAAAAAAGAAAACCCTCCACTAACGAATTAATGAAGGGTAAAAAATTAAAACTATTATGAAAAATTCCTAAACCTTGCGGTCTAAGGTCGTGCTATGAGTTCAACATTTAATTGAACATCATTAGATAATACCATATCTTTTGCAGCATTTTGGTATTTAATGTCGTATTTTGTTCTGTCAAAAGTAAGCGTACCTTTTACATTTACTGAACTATCTTGCTTTGCTATAACAATATTTTGAATTTTCTCTGCGTTGGTAATACCCCTTATGGTTAAATTTCCAGTAATTCCAGTGCTATCAGCACCTGTAATTTCAAACTTAGCGGTAGGAAAAGAATCTACTGCAAAGAAATCAGGAGATCCTAAATGACCAATTAAACCACTTGGCAAACTTTTTTTAGCAGAATCATAGTTGTTGTCAGTTGTAGTAATAGTTTTCATGTCTATCATAAAACTGCCCCCTGTTACATTTCCGTTTTCAAAAGTTATCATACCTTCAGAAAGCCCGATTGTTCCTGTATGAAAATATGCCCCACCTATCATTTCTCCTCTCCAAGAAACTGTAGAAGCAGCAATATCTGCATTGAATAAGCCCGTAATCCCAGCCTCTGTTTTTGTATTATCCGTGCTGCTGCTATTGCATGCTGCAATAAATGATACTAATACTCCGATTGTTAAAAATTTAATTGTGTTTTTCATGATTTATTGCGCTTTACAAGGCTGCAAATATAAAAATACATTTGTTATAAACAAATAAAATAAAATAAAACATTACTTTTGCAAATAAAAGTAATTTAAAACAATGCCAAACCTTCATGAGATATTGCTCACTGACATTATAAAAACAGGAAACATGATAGATAATAAACTTAAAAAACTCCTTATAAATTTTGATTTAACACCTTCGCAATATAATATTTTAAGAATACTAAAAGGTTCTCAAGGGGCTGGCTTATCAGCAGGTGAAGTAAAAAGCAGAATGCTGCTACCAACTGGAGATTTAACAAGAATTATGGATAAATTAGTTTCCAAAAAATTAATTACTCGAAATATGTGCCCAAATCATGGTTCAAGACGTGAAATCGCAATTTCTCCAAAAGGAATAATGGCTTTATCAGCAATTGCAGATTTATTAGAAAATTATTTGAATAATTTTTATACCAATCTCCTTGGTATTTCAGACGCTGAAATATTTTTAAACTATTTGGAGAAATTAAGATTTGCACTAAATGACGATTAAAAAAATCTTATCGCTGCGCACAGACACAGAAATCTCGTGGGGAATGGCGATATTTTCTTATGATTCTGCTACAAAAATTTTATGGCATCTTACCAAATTACACAATTTTGATTTTGAAAGAATAAGGGATTTTGAATTAGCACACCTCAATAATTCATTGCATGCGGTATATTATCATTTTGCCCAAAATTACGATTCCAATCTATTTTTTCTAAAAAATAAAGGGTCAAATGGATATATTATTTCTTCCAAAATAGAAATTCAGTATTTATTATTGGCAAAAGATGGTGCTTCAAATTTATTATTAGAACCCATATCAGATTATTTAAAAAACATTAAAAATATAATGGCAATTAATCCACTAGAACCAAAAAATTATAATAAACTTGCACCATATTTAAGCGACTATGTATAAAATTACTTTTAATAGAACGAAAATAGTAGCCACAATTGGCCCCGCATCTTCTAGCTATGAAAATCTGAAAGCATTAATTTATGCTGGTGTAGATGTTTGTAGACTAAATTTTTCTCATGGAGCCCGCGAAGTTCATCAGGCTGCGTTGGATAATATTAGAAAAATAAATCAAGAGTTGAATAGCAATATTTGCATTCTTCAAGATTTACAAGGCCCAAAATTACGTGTGGGAAATATGGGTGAAGGGGTATTGCTAATTGAAGGGCAGTTGCTAACTGTAACAAATATTCCAATTGTCGGTTCTGCTGATAAAATCAGTGTTTTATATGATAAGTTGGCAGAAGAAGTAAAGCCTGGAGAAATAATTTTATTGGATGATGGCAATTTAGAAATTCATATTACCAAAAAAATAGATGCCAATCATTTGGAAGCAAAAGTTATTGTTGGAGGAATTTTAAAGTCAAATAAAGGATTTAATTTACCCAATTCTAAAATCTCTGTGCCAGCATTGACAGAAAAGGATATCGAAGACCTTAATTTTGGCCTTGATAATGATGTAGAATGGGTTGGATTATCTTTTGTGCGCAGGGCAGAAGATATCTTGGAATTAAAAAAATTAATTGCAGCACGAGGAAAAAAATGTTTGGTAGTAGCAAAAATCGAAAAACCAGAAGCCATAGAAAATTTAGATGCAATTATTCAAGTTGCAGACGCTATAATGGTGGCAAGGGGCGATTTGGGTGTCGAAATAGCTCAACAAAGAGTACCATTGATACAAAAAGAAATTGTTGAAAAATGTATAAAAAGCGCAAAACCGGTGATCATTGCAACGCAAATGATGGAGTCGATGATAGAAAATTCTAGACCAACAAGGGCAGAGGTTAATGATGTTGCAAATGCAGTTTTAGATGGTGCAGATGCAGTAATGCTAAGTGCAGAAACTTCTGTTGGCAAATATCCAATTCAGGCAGTAAGCATAATGAGTAAAATAATTGAGGATGTGGAAATAAACAGAGGGGTATATTTTAAAGGCATAAAACCAATCAGTAATTCTGCAACTTTTTTGAGTGATGAAATATGCTTTACGGCTGTTAGAATGAGCGATCATTTGCAAGCTAATTGTATAATAGGCATGACGACCAGTGGTTATAGCGCAATAAAAATAAGCAGCTACAGGCCAAAGGCATATATTTTTATTTTTACAAATAACCTAGCTTTGCTCAATAGGCTCAATTTGGTTTGGGGTATCAGGGGATTTTATTATGACAGATTTGAAAGCACTGATAAAACGTTTGCTGATGTACTCAACATTCTTAAGCTAAATGGCGTGGTAGTAGAAAAAGATTTGGTTATACACACTGCAAGCATGCCAATACAGCATCGAAGCATGGCAAATACCATTAAAATAAGCATTGTAGAATAGTGGAACCAATCGTTAATAAAGTAGCGCAAAGCCCATTAATTACTTTAGATTTAGAAGAAATATTAAACTTTAATTTTGAGATAAAAAATATTGATATCAAAGATTTTCTTTTTAAAGAATTAATAATAATAGAAAAGGAATTTAGAGAACAACTAAAAAGTATTGATTGGCAAGCATATAAAAATGCTATTGTTGCAATACAATGCAGCGCAGATGCAATTATACCTATTTGGGTGTATATGCTATTTGCAACTTACCTTCGCACTAATAGTTTATTTTTTGCAATAACGAAGTCAACTAGCATAAAAAACATGTACTTTATTAGCCAATTAAGCCAATTTAACTATGCAATGTGTAAGGATAAAAAAGTAGTGGTTAAAGGTTGTGGAAAAATGAATATTGAACCAATTATTTATGGAGAATTTACGAGAAATCTACTGCCGTTTTGCAATAGTATAATGTATGGAGAACCATGCAGCACTGTACCTATCTATAAAACAAAACGATAAAACGGTATAATAAAACTATTTAACTAACTCATTTATAAATACTTAGTTCTTTTTAAGAGGCAAAAATTAATAGTTAAATTTTAATTAAAAAAAAGTTGCACGAAATGAAATAACTTATTACTTTTGCAGCAGTATTAACAAAATAAATAATCAATAAAAATGAAAAAATCATTAATTTTAGCTAGTGTATTTGGAGCAATCGCTCTTTTTGCTTGTAATTCTTCAACTGAAACTCCAGAAACTCCAGCTCCAGAAACTGAAGTTGCACCAGAAGTTGCACCAGAAGTTGCACCAGAAATGCCAGCTGACTCAATTCCTCCAGCACCAGAAGCTCCAGCTACAAAGTAATTTACTTTTTTTAAGTAAAAATTTAAAAGTCGTTCACAACATGAACGACTTTTTTTTGTTATAGAATATATGATACTAAAAAAAATAATGCACTACATAACTTTCAAAAAAGATAATTTGGAAGAAACAGAAGGCAAAAATTTCAATTTAAGAATGATGCATAGAATAAATAAAATATCAATATTGATATTTTTGTTTGGAATTCTATATTTAGTTGTTAAATTTGTCGTTTTAAAATAACACATATGATAATATTATTTGCAATCGGAATTTTATTTGCTATAATCGGCATGGCTGCCGGGGCAAGATTAAAATATAAATTTAAAAAGTACTCGCAATACTCCCTTTCTTCGGGACTAACAGGCGCAGAAATAGCCGCTAAAATGTTACAAGATCATGGAATTATGGATGTTAAAATTACTCAAGTAAATGGTCAGCTAACAGACCATTACAACCCTATTGATAAAACTGTTAACCTAAGCGAAGTAGTATACAACGAACGAAATGTAGCTGCTGCTGCTGTAGCTGCTCACGAAGTTGGCCATGCTGTACAACATGCCACCGCATATAAATGGATTGGTATGCGAAGTAAAATGGTGCCAATGGTAAATATTTCTTCACAAGTTCTTAATTACGCAAACATGGCAATGATGTTTGGAGCTGGCTATTTTATCTTTAATGGAAATCCGTTTGGCATGGTAGTTTTACAAATACTTATTGTAGCCAATGTATTTATTACAACATTTGCCTTAGTAACACTGCCTGTAGAATTTGATGCAAGCAATCGTGCATTGGCTTGGTTAAATAACAAAAATATGGTTACTAGGTCGGAACATGAAGGGGCCAAAGACGCTTTAAAATGGGCCGCCATGACCTATGTAGTAGCAGCTTTGGCAGCAATTGCAAATTTAATTACATATATTTTAATCTTTCTTAGCAACAGAGATTAAAATGGCAGCAATAGTAATTATTGCCAGACCAAATGATTAAATCAATCTCTTGTTTTTTTGCTCTTTTAGTGCATTTAAGTTCAATTTTTGGACAAGTGCAAACACTCTATTCAGAAGGCAGGGCTAAGGATAAAACATTTTATAAAAGCCAGGCTATTATACCAGTATTTTTATTGCAAAACGACACTATCGAAGAAAATGTTGCATTTGGTGTAGAAGATAAGCTAAAAAATAAAAAAAGAACGATTATTTTGCCACTTGGCATTGCTGGACAAAGAAATACTGGCTATGGATATTTATACTCTGGTGCAGCCAATCAATCTTTTGCAAAAGGGTATTTGCTATTTTTAATAACTAATAATAGTCGAAATAATTTACCTGCACTTATTTTTTTTGACAAAAATATAGATTTTGATTTATCAAATGACGGCCCTCCTGATACGATGCATTTTTATACAGATTATCTAGACATTCATTTACATAACCCAAACTACGGTAATGCTAAACATATTATAAAAATTAGCCGATTTGATTATAAAAACCAACAAAAATATATCAACTTAACCGACATTCACTACAAAAAACATAGCGGAAGTAAAAATTATATGGGCACATACTATTCATTTAGGGAACAAAGGTTAAATGTGCTTGCTTATAATTTCAAAAATCAAAATGACTCATTTACCATTGCTATTAAAGATAATAATTGCAATGGATTGTTTAACGATGAAAATGATGAAATTTTTATTTCAAACTATCGCACAGAGCATTTTACAGAAACAAGTTTCATGATTGACAAAAATAACGTTGCTCACATAGAAACGAATGGTAAAATGTTTAAAATTGATGGTATAACTTATAATGGTAGTAGCATAAACATAAATCAAGTAACTGATAAGCAATTTATTTATCAATTAAATGTTGGTAAAAAAATTCCAAAAACACGATTCCAATTAGCAGACACTGGTAAAATAAAAACAAAAAAAATCCGAAAATTTAGACGAAAGCCTTCATACATATATTTTTCGAATAGCAGAACAGATAATATAGAAGAAGATACAGCTTATCTTAGAAAAATACATACAGAATTTGGAAAAAAAATTAATGTAATCTTTATTAACAGTGGAGACATACCAAGAGAGGCGAAAAAAATGGCAATTTTGGGCAGATTACCCTATACTTGCGGTATTTCTGATCAAAATATTGATAACCTTTGGTTTATAAATAGAAAGCCTATAGGTTTTTTAACTAAAAAAAGGTTAAAATTGCAGCAAGTTGGCATCACCCCAATTAAATTATATAATCAATTAAAAAATGGAGAATAATAGCAAAAAAAAATATGCTTTGATTGCAGTGCTAATAGCACTATTGGCTTCCTCAATAGGTTTTAATGTTTATAAATTATTAAGTCCCAACATAAAGAATAATAGTGCAGAAAGCAACAATTCTGATATACAGTTAGAGATAGAAGAAGCAAATAAACTAATTCAAGAGATGGAGGCAGAAAAAAATTTAGCATTAAACACAGTAGATAGCTTAGAACTATCAGTGAGCGAATGGAAATTAGAAGTTGATAGGATTAAGGCATTGGCAAATGGCAATTTAAGCAATGATGAAAAGAAAGGATTAATGGCAGAAATATATGCTTTAAAAAGCAGGATAAAGCAATTTAACGTTCAGCAGCAAACATTGGACTCTGTAAGCAATGTAAATAATATATTGAATACAGAAGTAAAAAATAAAAAAACAGAAATAAATACCCTAAATATAAAAGTTACAGAACTTTCTAGCAACTTAGAAAATACAAACACAATTAAAAATAACCTAGAAGAAAAAATTGCGAAAGCAACAAAAATTCAATTAAGTAATTTATTAGGTTTTGGTATTGAAAATAAAAAAGCTGGAAATAGACAGCTATTTGACGCATCAAAAATTGATGAATTTTTTGTTGAGTTTAAGGTAATGGGGAATAATTTATACCCCAAACCTACAGATGAGGAGTTTAAAATCAGGGTATTAGGTCCAAAAGGAGAGCTTTATCAAAAAGCTGGTACACTAATAGAAAAGGCAAGGCAAGAGGATTTTACATTTATAGAAAACGTACAATATTCAGGAAAAACACTCGCAATTAAACATAGTTTTATCCCAAAGAAGAAATTACAAAAAGGAAATTATGAGATAGAGTTATTTCAAAATGGTGTTTTTGTTCAAAAAACTGTTATTTCGCTTTTTTAAAACAAGTCTGTAAAATATTTTAAGCGTTTGAAAATAAGAATTAGCAATAATTTGGTGTTTTGTTTTCAATAAAATAAAACAAATGTAAAGGGTGGCTAAAATTACTGCATAATTAACAATTAAACCAATCAAAATAGCCTGAAATCCCAATTGATTTTTAGTTAAAAAATAGATACTTATAAAGGCAAAAAGGCCTAATATATTAGATAATAAATTAGTTTTAAAATGATTTATTGCATGGAAAAAGTGGCTAAAAATAGTGCTAATACCTAATAGAATAAATGCAGGTACAAGATATAGCAACAATTTTGATAAGCTAGCAAATTCAGCACCCAATAAATATATCCAAAAAACTGCTGGGAGCATTAATACAAAAACACCTTGAAGAATATATATAAATAGGTTGAGTAAAAAATATTGGTTAAATTTCTTAACACCATTATAGACCGCTTTGTTATAATTTATAATTTGATTATGCTGAATTTGCCCTATGGACTGACCAGAAATTTTGAGCATATCACCCACTGTCATGGCATTGCTAAAAAGACCCAACTTGGCAAATCCAAAATGATTTTCTACAAAAAAGTAGCTAAGCCTAAAATTGAGTAAATTTATAAGTTGTGCACATTGACTCCAAAAACCAAATTGAAATATCACTTTTTTTAATCTAAATTCAGAAAAATCTAAAGATTGGCTATTATTTTTTAAGGCAATAAAGGTATATAGAACTACTATAAAGTAAGAGAAAAATAATGCATAAAAGTAAAAAATATAACCTGTACCAACAATCAAAAAACCAATAATGATAAGCAATAAGAAAAGTAAAGATTGAAGTAAATGAAGCGTATTTCTTAAATTTATTTTTTTTCTGCCAAGCAGAATATTGAGATTAATATTAAATATACCAACTAAAATTGCAGTAAAAGACAATATTAAATGGTCCCAAAAACTAAACAAGCTAGAAAAAAAAGTTAAATAAATCATTAAACAACCACTAAGCAAAAAAACAGCCAAATAAGTTGGCAAAATTAAATCAATCATTTTATGCTTGGCCGATAAATTTACTAGAGAAGAACCCCCAACAAAATCTGCTAAAGCAATAGATAATGTGAGTAAAAGCAGCAAATAACTTATAATTCCTCTGCCATCTGCCCCTAATTTTTGGGAAGTGATAATAACCACACCCAACATACAAAAAGCTATTAATATTTTTGAAAAAAAAGAGTAAATCAAGGGACTATTTATTATTACTCTAACCCTTTTCACTTTCTAAAATTTGATTAAATTGAACTAAAATAGCATCCGCAGCAAATAAAGTATTAGCCTCATTTGCAATTTTTAAATTATTATAGTTATTATAACTTTGATATATTTTTTTCATTGCATTGGTATATTGTTGCAAGTCATTTATGGGTACAACAAGTCCGTTATTTTTATCAATAATTTCTGAAACGCCACCCACTTGAGTAGTAATTACAGGTAATCCACAGCAAAGCGCCTCTGCAATTACACAAGGCATATTTTCATAATTACTGCTAAGCAGCAATGCATGGCTATTTTGCATTTCAGCTGCCACAGCTTCAATATTTGTGGCTTTTATCAAATTTACTTTTTTAGCCAATTTATAAGATTCCAACAATTGCTTTATTTCTGAGTGATTTTCACCACCGACTACCGTCATTATGGTATTGGGGCATTGATTATCAAAGCTTGAAAAAGCGGCAATTAATAATTTAACGTTTTTATGGTCATTTAATAAACTGCTCACATGTATCCAATTAAATTGAATCGGTTTATCCTTTTTTGGATAAAAAATGGAGGTGTCCACAGAATTATAAATTACCCCTTTAATATTTTTAATACCTAAAAGTTTCATGTTTTCATTCAAATTTTTTGATACACCATAAATACCATTCAAGAATTTAGAAGTAAATTTGGCCAACAATAAATGTGGATGCTTGGGATTAAATTTTGGAGTATTGTGTAAAAAGCCTGTCCAATGTTCTATGGCATAGTTTGGTTTGCGACACATTACCCTCAGCCAAAAAAAATGTATTGCCAAAGGATAAAAAACATTCCATATTACCAAATCCACCTTGCCAAATCTTACACATGCCTGCTTATAGGCTTTATAAAATAAAAAGGCAGACAAAAAAAATTTAAAAAACCTTCCTTTGTAAGAATAAACATAGCTTATAAGCCCCCCTTCGATCTGAGTGCTATAAGAGAAAAACGGTTTTTGAGCTGGATTTCTATACACATGAACCAAGCTTACATAATTAGATAAAGCCAATGTTTGTGCATGTCTATGGATGAAATTTCCATTTTCTTTAAGCATTAAATTGGGATACCATGAGGCAGGTAAAAAGATGTGTTTATTTTTGATAATATTTTTTAAAATTATATTGCAATTTTACCAATAATATTTCTAATTTTGCAGTCCTAATTTTTTAAAACTTAAAAATAATAAATAAAGTGATAAAAATTAATTTTCTATTTTAAAATGGTGGTTGTAGCTCAGTTGGTTAGAGCATCGGTTTGTGGTACCGAGGGTCACGGGTTCGAGCCCCGCCTTCCACCCTTTTTTCTTGTTGTGATAACACTATTTATCATAATAATTCTAAATAGTTGTTGTCTTATTTTTTGCTTATTGGCACCTAATCCATTTCTTCTACTTTAGGTTTTCTACCTGAACCTAAAATACCCAAAATCATAGTTATATTCGTGCTAAGTATTACAAACATAAGAATTGCCATATTTACCTCTGGTAATTTTATCTCTGCAGGTATTAAAAAATATAGCAAAACGGTTATTAATCCACGGGGACTAATAAAAACCTCTGGAAAAATTTTTCCACCGCCAAACAGCCATAAAAAAACAACCCTGCAAAAAACAATGCCAAGAAAAATTAATCCTCCATTAATAAATATTTCTTTTTGAAAAACAGCATTGATATCAATAATGTAGCCAAATATTAAGAAAAAAAATGTTTTCAATAAAAATGCGCTCTCATAACTTATTTGTTGCATTCTTTTAAAATCAGAATGGTAGTTACTATATTTTACATATTTATTAAAATAGCCAAAATTAAATTTATGAATATTTTTTAACAATAAGCCGAAAACTAAAATTATTAACAAAGTAGACAAGTGAAAAACTTTGCCAATTGAGAACACAAATATTAGGATAGCAATGATTAAGAAAAACTTAATTTTATGCTTTAATCTGCTTAATATAAAAACTAAAATCACACTGCAAACTCCTGCTAAAATAATTAATAAAACCATGTCTGCCCCTAGCTTTAAAAAAGAATTGAATTGAAGATGTGAATTAGAAATTAAGAAATTAAAAAGAATAATGCCTAATATATCTGAAAAGGAGCTTTCAAATATAATAAATTCTTTGCTCTCTTCTTTAAGTTTGGTAACAGAAGGAATAGCAATAGCACTGCTAATTACAGAAAAAGGCAATGCATTTATCATGCATTTATAAAAACTTTCTATTGTAATAAGTTGAAAAATATAAGCCAATACAATATTGGTAAATATCAAAATACATAATGCAGAAATAAATGCCCATGCTGTTAATTTTATTTTTTTACGGCTAATTTCTAAGTCTAATGCACCTTCAAAAACGATTAATATCAAACCCATAGTTCCTAAAATAGGAATAATAGTATCAAAATTAAATACTTGCCAATTAAAATAATCACCAACTTGCCTTATACCAATACCAGTGGCTAACAATAACATTACGCTTGGCACATTAATTTTATGAGCAATAAGATCCAATAAGTATGACAGCATAATCAAAATGCTAACAATCGTTAAAACAACATATACATCCATAGAGGGCAAAGATAGCTAAACTTAAATCAAGATAAGTCAACATTAATCGATTGATTTAAAGAAAAGATTAAAATATTTTAGGATAAAAGATTACCTTTGCCGCATCATATTAAAGACAAAAAATGACCCGCAAAGTAAACAATAACAATACTATTTTAGTACCAATTGACTTTTCAGAAATGAGCCTAAACGCATTAGATCATGCAATTGAAATTGCAAAAAAATATAAAAATGAAATAACGCTATTGCATATTGTAGAAGATGGCGAAATACAATTGCCAAATTTAGACAAATTGGCAGATGATATTACAAAAAAACATGACATTATCGTACACAAACTAGTAAAAGAAGGCAAGATTGCTAATGTAATAAATGAAGTGGCGGAAGTGGGCAATTATGATAGTATAATGATGGGCAGCAATGGTTCATCTGGGCTGCAATTATTTATGGGCTCTAATGCCTCTAAGGTAATAAAGTCAGCAACAGTCCCTGTAATAGTAATTAAAGAAAAAAATATTTCGGAAGGGTATAAAAAAATTGTTATGCCAGTAGATTTAACAATTGAATCAAGGCAAAAAGTAGATTGGGCAATACATTTAGCAAAAAAATTTGATAGCATCATTCATATTATTTTTGAAAAAGAAAATGATGAATATTTTGAAAATAACATTAAAGCAAGCTTAAATCAAATTACCAATAAACTAAAATTAAATGGAGTAAATTACTTATTGCACAAGCTTGACAATAAAACATACCCAGGAAAACTCTTTGAAGACACAATTGTGTATGCACATGAAATAGATGCGGATCTTATTTTGATTATGACACAAGCGGAAGGAAATATTTTTGATTTTGTAATAGGTAGCCATGCCCAGCATATAGTAAATAAAAGTGAAAAAGTAGCGGTAATGGTAGTGCAGCCGAGTGCTACTGGATTTTCTTTTGATTTTTAAGCTCTAACCATTATTTAGGACATTATAAGTTTTTATTTGGTCTATGGCCAAGCAAAAGCATTAGACACTCAAAAAAAAATTAGAAATCAAGCTAAATTATTTTTTGTGCAAATGTCATTTCGCGCTTTCCAGGAGGACCAGGCAATGCCATCACTTTAAAACCAACTTCTTTTAGATTTCTTTTAAACGCTCCTTTTGCACAATAACTCACTAAAATACCACCTATTTTTAACAGTTTATATAAATGTTCAAAAACATCAATTTGCCACATTTCAGCTTGTTTATCAGGTGCAAATGCATCAAAATATACAATATCAAACATGTAATTGGACTCAAAATTCTGAATACTTAAAGCTAGCTTATTAAAGATAAAACTAGCACTGATAACCTGATTATTTTCCAAATCAATCATTAATTTTTGCCATATTGGCAATTCAGATTGACTTGCATTCATAGCAATATACTTTTTTAATTGAGGCAAAGCAACAGGAAATGGCTCTAGTCCAGTATATTGGATATTTCTTCCTGCTGCATTTTGATAAGTGAGCATAGCATTAAAACCTGTACCTAATCCAACTTCTAAAATAGCTACATCTTTACCAGCACATTTATTTAGCCCATTCGCTATAAAAACATGCATAGACTCTTGTCTAGCCCCAAAAGTTGAATGGTAGTTCTCATTTATCAAACTGTTATAAAGGGTAAAACTACCATCTTTAGTAGGTATTATTTCCATTACAGCATAATTTTATTTTGTTTGGCCTTGGCTATCATTTCTGCAGCAATATTTTTTCCCAAGTAATTATCTATTAAATTATGGATAATGTATAAAAGCGGGGTGAGAATTATGGCAACTACAAATTTGTAGATATAATTTACCAAACCAATTTCTAGCACTCTTGTAAAGGTAAACGTTCCTGAAAGATAGAATGCAATAAAAAGCACTACAAAACTGTCAATAAGCTGAGAAACCAAGGTAGAACCTGTAGCCCTGAGCCATAATTTTTTTTCGCCTGTAATTAATTTTATACCATGAAAAACCTTTACATCTAAGAGCTGTCCTATTAGAAAAGCAATTACAGAACCTGCAATTATCCAAGCACCTTGTCCAAAAATTGCTTTGTATGCCAATTGCATATTCTGAACATATTTACCAGAAGATGTCCAAAAATCTGCTGGATTTAGGTAGATGGCTAAATTAATCACTAAAAAAGCAAAAATAATAAGCACCACAGTAAGGTAGCTCAAAAACCTTATGCCTTTTTGACCATAATATTCATTAATAATATCTGTAAGAATAAACACAACAGGCCAGAGTAAGACACCTGCGGTAAGGTTAAATGAAGGTAATTTCCACCAGCTGAGATGGTCTAAAGATTGAAACCCAAGAGTTTGTTCTAGGGAGAAAATTTTTACACCAATAAACTCTGCTAATAGTGCATTGCAAAGAAAAATAGAAGCTAAAATAACAAAAAGCTTATTGCCCTTATCCTCCATTTGCTAGTTTAGAATAATTTCTTGTCCAAGTTCTGGTATATCAATATTCATAAAACCTTTTTCATTTAGTTTTAATGCAAAATCTTGTTGAACTTCATAATCGCCATGCACCAAAATCATTTTTTTTACAGCACTAGGATTTTGACAAGCCAAAAAATCAATCATTTCATCATAGTCAGCATGTGCACTAAAATTATCCATCACTGCAACTTCGCATTTTACAGGATATTCATCCCAAAATATTTTAACAGTTTCATAGCCTGCCTTTAGCTGCCCTGCCAAGCTGCTAGGTGTTGCATACCCAACCAAGAGCACTGTATTTTTAGAATCTTGAATATTATTCTTAATATGGTGTTTTATCCTTCCAGCTTCTGCCATGCCACTTGCTGAGATAATTATACAGGACTCATTTAGCTCATTTATAGCTTTAGAATCTTCTACACTTCCAGTGTAAATCAAATTAGGAAAACTAAATGGATCGCCATCTTTAGAAATATAATTTAAAATATCTTTATTAAAATAATCTCTATGTCTATTCATCACTGCGGTAGCTTTGGATGACAATGGGCTATCAACATAAACTTTAATTTCGGGCAATTTTCCTTCATGCGATAGCCGATCTAGCGCATAAACCAACTCTTGAGTTCTATCTATGCTAAAGGCTGGAATAATTAATTTACCCTTCTTTTCTACACAGGTAGATTTAACAATTTTTAATAACTTTTCTTCAACAGCTTCTTTTGGTGGATGCAGCCTATTGCCATAGGTTGATTCACAAATAATATAATCTGCTTGCGGAAAAGCTGATGGCCCAAATAAAATTTTATCTTCGGGACGGCCAATATCGCCTGTATAGGCAATATTTTTAAAACTATTTCCATCTCTAATTTTTAAATTAATGGCTGCACTGCCTAATATATGAGCCGTATCGGTTAGAAGTACAGAAATCTCAGGGTCAATTTCGTACCATTTTTTCATCGGTACTTCTATAAACTTTGTTAATGTATTTTCTACATCTTCGATATCAAAAAGCGGAACAATCGGCAATTTGCCTTTTTTGGCGCGATACTTATTAACAAATTTTACATCTGATGACTGAATATGTGCAGCATCTGCAAGCATAATTTCGCATAAATCATGGGTAGCATCATTGCTAAATATCTTACCAACAAAGCCATCTTTTACCAATTTTGGCAGCAAGCCAGTATGGTCTATATGGGCATGAGAGAGGATAACATAATCTATGCTAGATGGGTCAAAACCCCACAATTGATTGAGTGCTTCACTCTCTTTTCCTACACCTTGAAAAAGACCACAGTCTAATAATATTTTCTTTCCAAGATGGGTAGTAATTAAATGTTTTGAGCCTGTTACCATTTGTGCTGCTCCAAAAAACTGAACGCTAGTAGTCATAAGTTTGTATTTTAATTTGGTATGATTTTAGTAATTAACAATCTTTGCAAAGATTGATATTAATGAACAAAAAAGAAAACCCTTTCGCATTTATTTTAAAAAAAATATTATGTACTTTTATTGTAATACTCGTATTCACTAAAACTGGCCATTCTCAGCTTACTGTGCTTAGGTTGTTTGAAGAAGCTGATAGTTTTATGAAAAAAGGATTATATAATGATGCGATTAAAAAATATGACAGTGTGCTTTTTTATCAAACAAATAATGCTATGCTATTTTACAATTTAGCATTAGCTCATATTAATTTACAAAATTATGGCAAAGCATTGGTTCATCTAAATAAGTGCTTAACCATAGATACAAGCTTAATTGATGCCTATTTTAACCGTGCATTTGTTAATCAAATATTGAGAAATGATGCTTTTGCCATTGGCGATTATAACATCTACCTAACCCAATATCCAAACGATGCAGAAGCATTATTAGCAAGGGGCAAATTGCATTTAGCACAAAAAGAACCCCTGTTGGCCATCAATGACATAAGTGCATACACTAAACAAATAAAAACTAACGATGAGGCATATCTAGCGCTATTTTTCTGCTATAAAATGAGTGATCAACAAGAGAAAGCAATTATTTATATAGACTCTGCTATCAATATAAGGCCTTTTCAATACAAGTATTATGAGCTCAAGGGCAATTTACTTTTTGACATGCGCAAATTTCCTGACGCTTGCCAAAGTTATGATAAATTATTAAAATATCAACCACACAACACTGCAATATTAGATGCAAAAGCAGAGGCGAAATTTCAGATTGGATTAATTAATGATGCGGTAGAAGCAATGGAGAAAGCCTTAGACTATGAACCTATGAACAAAGGCTTTATGTATGATAAAGCTTTTTACCTTTTACAAGCAAAAAGATATCCTGAAGCTTTGGAAGCAATCAATAAATTGATAGATTTAAAGTATAAAGACAGCGCAAACAGCTTTTTTATTCGTGCAGTAATAAATAATAACTTAGGCTATGCAGAAGCAGCTTGCGCAGATTTTGAAAAATCTGGGCAATTAGGTAATACTGAAGCACCTGCTTATGCTGCTAAATTATGCAATGATAATAACTAAGTTTCTTTTGATTAATTATTATTATTGTTTAGTAGTGTTGCACAATATAGAAATAAATTGGCATTCCAAAAGTAATATTTACGGGAAAAGTAACTGCTAGCGCCATTGGCAAATAAAGCCCCGGATTAGCTTGCGGAATAGCATTTTTCATTGCAGCAGGAACAGCAATATAAGATGCACTAGCAGCTAAAATAGCAAACATAAACCTATTGGTAATATCTGCCGTGATCAAACCGCTTAGCAACGCAAATAATATCCCATTGACCAAAGGGATAATCAGTGCAAACAAAAAAGGAAACCAACCAAACTGAAAAAATGCTTTTAATTTTTTACCACTAGAAATACCCATATCTAGTAAAAAGATTGCTAAAAATCCTTTAAACAAATCATTGGTAAAAGGCTTGATACCTTCTGCCTGTTTGGCATTGGCTATAAAACCAATGCAAAGGCTGCCCAAAATCAATAAAACACTACCATTAGTTAAAGAGTGTTTTACAGTCTTGGCAATATTAGGTGAAACAGACCCTGACTTATTATAGATAGATACTAAAATCAATCCAATAATAATTGCCGGAGACTCCATTAATGCCATTATAGCAACCATGTGTCCGTGCAAGCTTAGTTGCTGCATTTCTAAATAAGAAGTTGCCGTTACAAATGTTACAGCGCTAACAGATCCATAAGCAGCAGCAATAGCACCTGCATCATAAATACTAAGTCGTCTTTTTAAAATAAAAAAAGTATAAAGCGGTATGAGCATAGAAATACCAATACCAAAAAGCATAGAAAATGCTATTTCTAGAGAAAAAACCTCATGAGATAATTCTTGACCACCTTTAAAACCAATAGAAAAAAGCAAATACAATGAAATGAATTTAGATGAGTTTGCAGGTATTTCTAAATCACTTTTTAAATACACTGCTATAATGCCTAAAATAAAAAAGAGTAATGCGGGATTTGTTAAGTTTTCAAGCAGCAAGTCTAAATTCATTCATGCAATATTTTATACTACAAATAAAAGCCAATAAATCTAAAATCATGCATGTTTTTAATCAATTGAAAGAAAAACTGTTGTAAAAAGAAAAACAAACTAAAGATATAATTAACCCATAGCTTATTTAGGCGCACTTACCATCAACTTAGCTGCCACAAAAGCAAAAACTAAATTAGGAATCCATGCGGCAAGCATTGGGTGTAAAGTGCCTTGAATGCCATAAGTAATAAAAGTTTTTAGCAAAAATAAATAAAGGAAGCTTAGTAAAATTCCTTTTCCTAAATGCACACCAATGCCTCCTCTACTCTTTCGTGCAGAAACAGCAAAACCTACTAAGGTTAATAACAATACAGCGAATGGACTCGCATATCGCCTATGTTTTTCTGTGATATAAAAATTAATATCTTCTGCCCCACGATCAGATTCAGCTTTGATATGGGCACGAAGTTCTTTATTATTAAAACTATTTACATCTTCTTGTCGTCTAAAAAAATCCTGCGGATTAAATTTAATAACCGTATCTAAACTATTATATTTCACAATGGTTTGCGCACCATCTTTATGAAAAGTTTTATGCACCACATTTAGCAACTCCCACTTACCTTTTACTTTTGAGGGCCTTATAGCATTTGCATATAACCTAGATGTCATTTTTAGGCTATCAAAATTTTCTATCACCACATTATTTCCAGTAGAATCTATATGATTAAAATTACTAAAATATAAAAACTGATTGGGTTGAATCTGTCTATGCACGTCTGTTTTATATTCTTTATTTGTTTCTCTAATCCATTTAGTTTCAAAAGCCACTCTTTTTTTATCAGAAATGGGTATTATCCAACTATTTAGCAAATAGGTAAAAATCATTAAAAATATAGCACCAATAATATATGGTTTTGCCATTCTTAAATAGCTTACACCACTGCTTAATACCGCAACTAGTTCTGTTCTTTCTGCTAATTTTGAAGTAAAAAAAATAACTGCTAAAAAAACAAATATTGCGCTAAATGCATTAAGAATTGTGGGAATAAAATTAAAGTAATAACCAAAAACAATAAGTTTGAAAGGCACACTTTTTCTTGTAAAATCTTCCAGCTTTTCGGCAAAATCAAAGACAACTATTATTAAAGTAAAAAGTGAAAGCATTACAAAAAAAGTATACATAAATTTCTTTAGTATATACCTATCATAAATTGTAAATGTAAACCACTTTTTCATTCTATGCTTATAATCTAACGCTCATTTGTGCAACCATTTTATTTTTCCAAGCTAAAAATGTGCCATCTATTATTTTTTCTCTTGCTGTTCTCATAAGCCATAAATAAAATTTTAAATTATGGAGGCTTATGATTTGCAAACCCAACATTTCTTTGCTATGAATAAGGTGCCTAACATATGCTTTAGAATATTGAGGCGTTAATAGATCATCCAAGGGCGAAAAATCATTTGCCCATTTTGCATTACGCATATTTAACGTACCTTGAGCAGTAAACAATCCTCCATTTCTTCCATTTCTAGTAGGCATCACACAATCAAACATGTCTATGCCTAATGCAATACACTCTAGTAAATTACTAGGCGTACCCACTCCCATCAAGTATCTAGGCTTATCTTTTGGCAGGTGTTCGCAAACCACAGCAGTCATTTCATACATTTCTGGGGCGGGTTCGCCCACAGAGAGTCCACCTATTGCATTGCCCTCAAATTCTAGTTCTGCTATATATTTTGCACTTTCTACCCTCAAATCCGCATAAGTACTGCCCTGCACAATAGGAAAAAGTGTTTGCTCATAGCCATAAATTGAGGACGTGTTTTCAAAATGATTTTTGCACCTCAATAGCCAATCATGGGTTAGTTTTAAAGATTTTACTGCATAATTTTTATCACAAGGATAAGGGGTGCATTCATCAAAAGCCATGATAATATCTGCACCAATAATTCTCTGAACATCTATAGCAAATTCTGGAGTAAAAAAATGACGAGAACCATCAATATGCGATTGAAAAGCTACTCCTTCTTGACTTATTTTTCTTCTATCGGCAAGAGAGTATACTTGAAATCCTCCGCTGTCAGTTAGCAATGATCTATCCCAGCCTGCAAAACCATGCAAACCGCCTGCATTTCTTATTGTGTCTAAGCCAGGTTTTAGATATAAATGATAGGTATTTCCTAATATTATAGGGGCATTAATATCTTGTTCTAATTGCTTTCTGTCTATTCCTTTTACAGTTCCATGAGTGCCCACAGGCATAAAAATAGGAGTTTCTATTGTGCCATGAGCAGTTTCTATTGTGCCTGCTCTTGCCTCAGTAGCAGAATCATTTTTTAAAAGTGTAAATTTCAATAAAGCTATTTTAGAGTATCTCTGCTTAAACTAGACCCTCCAAAAATTCCTAATCCTCCTTTTATATTACTGTATATAAAAACTGGTTCTGCAAATGGGCTGTTAATAGCATTATTATACAATTCCCTGCTTCTTTCATACTTAGTAAAATCATTGTTTAGAGTTTGCAATGAAATCAAGAATTTATAATCTCCACCTATTGCTACAAAACCAAAGGGTACAGTAAATTTTAATGTTTGTGTTACCCCGCTAAATGTTCTGTCTGAAAAGACATAGCCATTTTTAGTTTTTTCACTTTGGGTATTGATAAAAAAATTATCGTCTAAGTTTAGTATTGCAAATATTTTTAAACTATTGTCCCAATATGATACGTTAAGTCTGTAATAATTATCTTCAGTACCTAAATCTGAAAAAGAAAAACTAAGCTCACCCAATGGAAAACCGCTAGAGTCAATACCAATAGAATCTATATAAATGCTATTACTTAAATTAGTTTTTGTGCCAATTTTGGTAGTGGCAGTGGCTTCAAAATTTTGATACAGCACTTTTATAGTATAACTGCTACCTGGCAATGCCAGTTTAGACCCCTTGTATCCGCTTTCAAAGCTATTGTATGTAAGCACTTCAAACAATTGATTATTTTCTGTATAAAGCTGCACACTTGCATTTGTGATTGCATTTATATTATTTGTATCTGTGCTAGATTTACTTTTTGATATCTTTACTAAACTGCCTTCTAAATCACTCATCAAACCATTGACAACTATTTTTTCGATATATGGGGGCAAATTTATCGGTATTTCTTTTGAGCAATTAGTAAGCAATAATGCACCTAAAATCAATAGGATTAAATTTACTTTTCTCAACATTTTTATTTTCATTGACTACTTTTTTTTAAAAACTAACATTTAAACTCACACTTGGAAAAAACTGCAAATAAGACACCCGTGTTAGCGTAATGGCATTTCCACCATTTTGGCTAGGCTCTATGCGGTATAAAAACGGATTGGGTCGAGCAGTTACATTATAGATAGAGGCATTTACCCATGCTTGTTTAAACCAACTTTTAGCCTTTACTCTAAAAAAGTGAACATAGTTTAAATCTATTCTAAATGTATTCTCCATTCTATAATTATTTTTTCCCCCATACTCATAAATCAATTGTCCGTCAATATCTGCATACTGACCAATTGGCACTGTAAGAGGAAAACCTGTTCCAAAAACTAGGGTATAACCCATGCTATTGCGTTTATTTATATTATAATTAAATGTGCTAGAAAAGTTATGCCTTTGATCATACCTAAAAGCATAAGTATTGCCATTGTTTATTCCAGGTGTTTTTCTATTTGCGTATGATAGGGTATAGCTTGCCCAGCCTGTAAACTTGCCATGTTGCTTTTGCAAAAACACTTCTAAACCATAGTTATCACCAATACCTTGCAAAATATTTTGTTGCCAATTTGGGTTTACGTCTGTAATATCAAAACCAGGCAAATTTTCTATTGTGTTTCTCAGCCACCTGTAATATGCATCTATTGTTAGCTGCAATCCGCCCCTCATATTGGTAATAGTGCCTGCCGAAAACTGATGGCCCACCTGTGGCTTTATATCTTTTGTAGCAGGAACCCAAACATCTAAAGGCAATCCTACATTGCTATTTGGCAATAAATGTATGGGTTGATTATTGAGTGCATAACTTAATCTAAAAATCCAAGCACTGTCTAATTGCTCATTTAATGCGATACGCGGTTCTGCAAAAAAATAATTTTTTCCTAAGGTAGCATAATTAACTAAGCGCAATCCTATGTTTGCTTTGGTATTTGCATTTATTGTAATTACATCATCTATGTAGGCCGTATTTTCTAAAGTAAGGATATTTTTACCAGTACTAAAAGTGGTATCCTCCTGAAAACCACCAAAATCTATACGCAACTTGTTTCTTCCTGGATTAAAACTATGCATCAGTGCTCCAATACCAAACCTTAAATGATGGTTTGCAGATGGCTTATAATCATAATCTGCTCTCGCATTAATATCATTTAGCCCAGTCAAAAACTGATCATAAATGCTTGCTTGCGATAAACTGGTATCGGTGGTTAATTTTAACCTTAAATCCACTAATCGCTCGTTTTTATAATTACTATAAGACAAAGTATAATTTGCAAATATACCATTGTTCATTAAATCTGTATATCTTAGACAAGCCATAGTATTGCTCCATTTAGCAAAAGTTTTTATATCTGAGTTTAATAAAGCCCCTGTTGGCAATTTAGTTTCATTTTCATAACCTACTCCATATTTATCTTTTCCTCTATAGAAAGAAAAATAAATATTTTTTCGATAGTTTATTTTGTGCGCCAACTTTGCATTAATATCATAGAAATAAAGCGTAGTTTTAATTTTCTGGGTATCATCGCTAATCAAATTTGCCAAACTGCCAACAACAGCTCCTATGTATGATCTACGTGCAGATAGCGAAAATGTGGTTTTTTTGCTTGGACCAATAGGGCCATTGAGATTAAATCTACCAATTGCCGCCCCTAAAGATGCAGTGCCATGCAACCTATTATTATTGCCCTCTTTTAATGTTACATCTAGCACAGATGCAAGCCTGCTGCCATATCTAGCAGGAAAATTTCCTTTGTATAATTGTACGCTATTAATAGCATCGTCATTAAATACACTAAAAAAACCAAATAAATGATTTTGACTATAAATGGGAACTCCATCTAGCAATATCAAATTTTGATCTGCCCCACCTCCTCTTACATAAAAACCACTGCTGCCATCAGTACCTCCTTTTACACCTGGTAGTAGTTGAGCCGATTTTATTATATCTACCTCACCCAGCAACAATGGCATTTTTTTATTAAATTTAACAGGAATATCTATGGCTACAACGTCATTATCTTGCCTTTTTTCTTCTCTCTTATTTCCTGATATTATAATAGCACTTAAATCAATTGGCATAAGCTTGATATCTAAGCTTTGTTTATTTATCAATTCTCCATTTTCGTCTCTTTTTCCTATTACAATAACATTAGTATCATTTGCAAAACCAGTGTAACTGTGCACAATGGTAAAAAAACCTTTGCCAAGCGATAAGCTGTAAAACCCATAATTATTACTAACTGTATTTTGTCCAGTTTCAATCACCTTTACATTAGCTCCTACCACCGCTTCACCTGTTTCTTTTGAGCTCACAATGCCAGAAACTATATTTTGTGATTGCAAATTTGTTATTCCGAAAAACAGTATTCCAAAAAACAAAAAAAGACTCCTTTTTTTCATATTTTAATTTGCAAATATCGGCAAAAAATACAAGATTAAAAATATGATTTATTGAACTATTTCTTATTAAAAATATGATTTAATTTTTTTGTTTAAAAGTTAAATATGATGCCCTAAACGAAAATATTATAAATTCATTCATCATTCAGCTTAAAAATACTTATTTTTGCGCCCTTTAAAAATAAAAATATGGGTACATTAATTATGGTATTGCAACTTATTGGGGGATTATCTATTTTGGTAATTGTTCATGAGTTTGGTCATTTTATTGCTGCAAGGGCTTTTGGAATGAGGGTAGAAAAATTTTACTTGTTTTTTGATGCTTATGGCAAAAAACTATTTTCCTTTAAAAAAGGTGATACAGAATACGGTATTGGATGGCTACCATTGGGAGGTTATGTAAAAATAGCAGGCATGGTAGACGAAAGCATGGATAAAGATCAAATTGCACAGCCCGCTCAGCCGTGGGAGTTTAGGTCTAAACCAGCATGGCAAAGACTAATTGTGATGCTTGGTGGTGTATTTTTTAATGTAATATTAGGTTACATTATTTTTGTAGGTAAAGTATCATTTTTTGGAGAAACTGTGCCATTAAATAGTTATGCAAATAATCATGGTGGAATCTACGTAGGTGAAGTTGGAAAAAAAATAGGTTTTAATACGGGAGATAAAATTGTTTCTGTAAACGGTAAAGAGGTGGTTTATTTTAGCACTGTAGTTAAAGAAATAATAACAAAAGATGAATCGCAAGTAAAAATAATTAGAGACAATAAAGAAATAGAATTTACTACCCCGAAAAATGTGATGGCTATTTTAACAAATGGCAACCAAAAAAAAGGAGGATTAATAGAACTTGGAACACCTTTTTCTATAGATACAATATTGCCTAAAAGTCCGGCTGAAAAAGCAAATATGCGAAAGGGAGATCGGGTAATTGCAATAAATGATGAACCGATAAAATTTTGGCAACAATTTGCAAGTGTAATAGCTAAAAACAACTCAAAAGATATTACCTTAAAAGTACAAAGAGGGCAAGATACTTTGCTTCTTAATGCAGCAATTACGCCTCAAGGAACAATTGGAGTTGGCCCCAAAATAGATGACATAGATCAGTTTAAAACGACTATAAAGCATAATATCGCAGAAAGTGTTTCTGTGGGGATTAGAGATGGCAATGAGGCGATAAGTATTCAAATGCAAGCCATTATAAAATTAATAACAGGAAAATTAAACTTCTTAAAGTCTGTAAGCAGCCCTATTGGAATTGCAAAAGCATACGGTGCAGAATTGATATGGGAAAATTTTTGGTATTTTACAGGTATGATTTCTTTTGTTCTTGCAATTATGAATTTATTACCTATTCCTGCCCTAGATGGCGGGCATGTTATTTTTTTAACAATAGAAATGATTCGTGGAAAACCATTTAGTGACAAGGTGATGATGAATGCTCAGATGATTGGTTTCTATATTCTAATGAGTTTAATGGTAGTAGCATTTGCCAGCGATCTTTTCTTTAAATAATGGCTGATAATTATTTTGAGGTTTTAGGATTAGAGACTGCTTTTAATATTGATTTAATTACTTTAACACATAATTATAAAGCAAAAATAAAAGAACAGCATCCCGACTTAAACAACGGAGATTTAGCAAGTGAAAATAGCACTGCCATGCTAAACGAGGCTTATAAAATATTAAAAAACGAGCATAAAAGATTAATTTATCTCTTATCACTTCATGGAGTTTCTTTAGAGGAAAATAATGCAACACTTTCACAAGATTTTTTAATGGAAATGATGGAGTTCAATGAAATCTTAATGGATGAAGAAGATCAAAATAAAAGAAACTTAATATTTGAAGAAGTATCAGAGATTAAAAAATCTTATTGGCAAAAAATACTATCCATTAATGAAAATATAGCGCTTAATAAAATTGAAACTAAACAAGGCTATGATGAAATAAAAAATATTTTACTAAAACAAAATTATGTAATTCGTTTGATGAGTAATTACAAGATGGCCTAAAACTTATTGATTTTTAACTTTAAATACACATAAGCTTGTGGCTCTTTTTATAAAAATATTGATATGCTATAAATTTTCTTCTAAAATATAATTTGCACAATTTTTTTTTACCAAAATGCTATTTCAATGCATATAAAACAAAATTTCTTTTGAAGCAAATATAAGCATGCAGTAAATAACCTTAAAAGTTATTTAAGCTAATTTTTCACTAATTCAACTGTTTATTGATTATTGCAAGTGCTTCTTCAAAACTATGGGGCCTATAATCTAATTCTTTGATTGCTTTATCTAATATAAAACCAGTAACGGGCGGTCGCTTGGCAGCTTGATTCAAATTTTTACTGTCAGACTTGAGCACATTATTACTGTTATAATTAAAGAATACTGCCACCCTATTTACCAATTCAAAAATAGACATAAAATCTTTTCCTGAAATATTATAAACACCCTTAGCATTACTATCTGCAATTAATTTGCAACCCATTGCCAAATCTTCGGCAAAGGTGGGTGTTCTAAATTGGTCATCTACAATATTTAATTGTTTATTTTCTTTTAAAGAAGCAATTGCCCACAGCACAATATTACTTCTGCTCAAATCGTTTACTGTTCCATAAACTAGAACTGTTCTTATAATTGCCCAATTTTTTGCATCTTGCATTACAATTTGCTCTCCTTTTAACTTGCTTAATCCATAGTATGAAAGCGGATTTGCAACATCCGTTTCTAAATAAGGACCATTTTTACCATCAAATATAAAATCGGTACTAATATGAATCAATTTTGCACCACAAATATTGGCGGCATTGGCTAAATATTTTAAAGCCGAAATATTTAATATATCACACTTTTCTTTTTCAGTTTCGCATGCATCTACATTAGTCATGGCAGCAGTATTAATTATAATGTGCGGCATAAATGCTAAAACTATTTTTTCTATTTCTTCTGCATTTGTAATGTCTAATGTTTGATATGCAATTTCTTTGTCCGGATACCTATTTGGCCCAGTGGCTGTGGCAAGCAATAAATAATTTTCATCATACTGCAATAAATCCGTTAATTTTTGACCGAGCAAGCCATTGCTGCCAGTAACCAATATCCTTTTTTTATCTTTCATCATATAACACTTTTATCAATGTTTTGCCTACCTTTTCTAATGTTTGCTTATCAATTACAGACATATTATCATCGTGGGTATGCCAAAACTCTCCAAAACCATGAGTGGGGTCATGTTGAATAATATCTATCATGGGTATATTGGTTTGCCGATTTACATAGTAATGATCATCAATAACAAACCCCCTATCATAAGACATAAATGTTCCAGTATATCCTAGACTACCAGCAGCATCCCATACTTTTTTTACCACATCTGGAGCCACCTGTGTGCTGTATGATTCGTGTGCAAAAACAGCATTTTTAGCACCTACCATGTCTAATAAGATTCCATAACTGGCAGTATAAGAAGTAATATGAGGGTTTTTAGCCCAATATTGTGAACCTAAACAAAAAGAATTTTCTACTTCGCCTTTTCCCCAGTCTTCAGCATCAAAAAAAATGATATCAATGCCAATATTTGTTAGTGGCGATTCTTTTAATAATCTTGCAATTTCTAACAACACACCCACTCCACTCCCTCCATCATTGGCACCTAAAATAGGAGCAGTTGCAGCAGAGTCATCCTCATCTGCAAAAGGCCTAGTATCCCAATGAGCGGCAAGTATTATTCGCTTTTCTGCCTTAGGATTAAATACCCCTACCAAATTATAAATAGGAATATCTTTTTTGTCAAAAGTTAGCCCTCTTGTAGATTGAATGTAGACAGTATCACAGAAATTTGTCAGCATTTTTCTTAAATATAGAAAAGCATTGTAATGCCCTTTGCTACCAGGATAACGTGGTCCAAAGTCTACTTGATTAGCTACAAACGTATATGCGCTGTCGGCATTAAATGTGGGATAATAAACAGGCTCCATTACGGGCTGCTCGTCTTGCACTTTTGTATCATCATTATTGCATGCTGAAAACAAAAACAAGAGTATTATCCATTTAAATCTTAATAATTTCAGCCCCATTTTTTCCATCTTTAATTTCATAACCTATATTTTTTAAACTATCTCTTATTTCATCGCTTAATGCATAATTTTTTTGAGATCTCACAGATTCTCTTAATCCCAAAATTACATTCATTAATTCACTTTCATTATCTGAATTTTCATTTTTGCTTCTGTATAGACCTAAAATATCATTTAACATCACAATTACTGCTTTTGCCAATTCGTCTTGGCTATTCTTTGTTATCAATAATGTGCCTTCCTTTACTAAATTTATTTTTTTAACAATATCAAACAATGCCGCAATAGCAATTGGGGTATTCATGTCATCAAAAATGGCATTATAAAAATCACTGTATGAGGATTGAAAATTTGCAGTATCTGCGTCAGAAATGGGCAAATTTGCAATAGAATCAATGGTTGTGTATAATCTTTTTAGCCCCTTTTCAGCGGCTTGAAGCGCGTCATTACTGAAATCTAAGGTACTGCGATAATGCGCTTGAAGAATAAAAAACCGCAAAACATCTCCTTGATAAGCCTTTTCTAACAGAGGGTGTATGCCAGAAAAAAGGGCTTTAACTGTTATTCCGTTATTTAAACTTTTAGCCATTTTTTGGCCATTGATAGTTACCATATTGTGATGCAACCAATACTTTGCAGGATTGGTACCAAAACAAGAGGTAGATTGCGCTATCTCACATTCGTGGTGAGGAAACAATAAATCTAACCCACCACCGTGGATATCAAATTGTGCTCCCAGATACTTATGGCTCATGGCAGAACACTCTATATGCCAGCCAGGAAACCCCTTTCCCCATGGGCTAGACCATTGCATAATATGTTCTTTGCTTGCCTTTTTCCATAAAGCAAAATCTGCTGCGTTTCTTTTATCCTCCTGACTGTTTAATTGACGGGCCTCATTGCCTGCCCCAGCTATCAAGTCATCTAATACTCTTCCAGAAAGCACTCCATAATCATTGTCTTTAGCATAATTTTTTACATCAAAATATACACTACCATTAATTTCATAAGCCATCTTTAAATCCAATAATTGGCTTATCATTTCTATTTGCTCTATAATATGACCACTTGCCCGAGGCTCAATACTTGCGGGTAAAACATACAAATTACGGAGCATATCTTGATAACTCTCAGTGTATAGATGAGCTATCTCCATCGGTTCTAGGTTTTCTAGCCTTGCTTTTAAAGCAATTTTATCATCTCCATCATCAGCATCATTTAATAAATGCCCTACATCTGTGATATTTCTAACAAACCTTACTTTATATCCTTCGTATTTTAACAGGCGGTGCAACAAATCAAAAACCACTGGCCCTCTAACATGTCCCAAATGTGGCTCGGCATAAACTGTGGGACCACAAATATAAATACCAGCAAAATGAGGTGTTAAAGTTTTAAATACTTCAATCTGCCGAGAAATAGAATTGTAGAGCTTAAGATTTGCCATAATTGACCGCAAATATAATTAACTCAATTTATTAAACGTTAGCTTATAATAAAATACTTAAAAAGAGTTTTTACAAATATGATAAGATAGAAAATAATGTTGAGCTAAAAATTCTTTTATTAAGCCAAATTGAGGGACAACAAGAAAGATATAAAAAATTAATCTCTGGCAACAATGGATACAAATTCTCTTACAGGCTCACCCGTATAAATTTGTCTTGGTCGGCCAATAGGCTGATTTTCGTTTCTCATTTCTTTCCACTGAGCTATCCAACCTGGCAATCTACCTAAAGCAAATAATACTGTAAACATTTCTGTTGGAAAACCTAAGGCTCTATAAATTATTCCTGAATAAAAATCTACATTTGGGTATAATTTTCTTTCAGCAAAATAGGGATCATTTAGCGCAGCTTCTTCGAGTTTTTTGGCAATATCAAGCACAGGATCATGCACGCCTAATTTTGCAAGGACTTCGTCACAAGATTTTTTAATGATGCGCGCTCTTGGGTCAAAGTTTTTGTAAACCCTGTGTCCAAAACCCATTAATCTAAATGAGTCATTCTTATCTTTTGCTTTGTCAATAAATTTTTGAACGTTGCCTCCATCTGCTTTTATAGATTCTAACATTTCTATAACCTGCTGATTAGCACCACCATGCAAAGGCCCCCAAAGTGCAGCAACACCTGCAGCAATAGAGGAATATAAATTTGCCTGCGAACTGCCCACGAGCCTTACCGTAGAGGCACTGCAATTTTGCTCATGGTCTGCATGCAATATCAATAACTTATTCATTGCATCAGCAACAATTGGATCCACCTCATAATTCATGGTAACCTGTCCAAATGTCATGTTTAAAAAATTACTAACATAATCCAGGCTATTATTTGGATAAACCAAAGGATGCCCCCACTTTTTCTTATAAATCATCGCACAGATGGTTGGCATTTTTGCCAATAACCTGGTAATGGTTTTTTGCATTTTTTCAGGTGTAGGATGAGTATCCAAGGATTCTGGATAAAATGCAGAAAGTGAAGAAACCAAACACATCAATTGCCCCATTGGATGAGAACCCGTTGGAAATGACCTGAAAATATTTTCCATATCCATATTTACTAAGGTATGCATTCTAATATCTGAATCAAACGAATCTAGCTCTACTTTATTAGGTAATTTGCCATTGACAAGTAAATACATTACTTCTACAAAAGATGCTTTGCTTGCTAAATCTTCAATACTGTAACCACGGTGTCTTAATATTCCCTTTTCGCCATCAAGGTAAGTAATTGAACTAGTTGTAGAACCGGTATTTTTAAATCCTACATCGATGGTAATGTGTCCTGTAACTGACCTTAAATTACTAATATCAATGGCTGGTTCGTTCTCTGATCCTACAATGATAGGAAATTCATTTTCCTGGTCTCCGATTTTTATGATGGCTTTGTTTGACATGATTTTCTAAAATATTTTGCGAAACTAATATCTTTTATATCAATTTCTTACTAAATTAAAAAAAATAACAGAAAAAAAACAGAAATGTTTTAAAACAATGCCAAAATAGTGGGTTTTTCAACCTACTTTTGCACCCTTTATGCAGAACATCAGAAATATTGCCATCATTGCTCACGTAGATCACGGGAAAACAACCCTAGTAGACAAAATGATACTAGTAGGAAAATTATTTAAAGACCATGAAAAACCAGGTGAATTAATTATGGACAGTAATGATTTAGAGCGAGAAAGAGGAATAACCATTCTTGCAAAAAACGTTTCAGTAATTTACAAAGAAACTAAAATAAATATTATAGACACTCCTGGCCACAGTGATTTTGGTGGAGAAGTGGAGCGCGTATTAAATATGGCGGACGGTGTTTTATTGCTAGTAGATGCTTTTGAAGGACCTATGCCACAAACTAGATTTGTGTTAGAGAAAGCATTGCAATTAGGTCTTAAACCTATCGTTGTGATAAATAAAGTAGATAAGCAAAACTGCAAGCCAGACGAAGTACATGATATGGTATTTGACCTCATGTTTAATCTTGGTGGTACTGAAGACCAATTAGATTTTCCCGTTGTTTTTGGCTCTGCAAAGCAAGGTTGGATGAGTGTTGATTATAAAAAACCTACTGAAGACATTAATGTTTTATTAGATTATATTATAAAATATATTCCTGCACCAAAAACTGCCGAAGGGACAGTGCAAATGCAGATTACATCGCTAGATTATAGCACCTATATTGGTAGAATAGCAATTGGAAGATTGATTAGAGGAGAATTAAAAATTAACATGCCTGTATCTTTGGTAAAAAGAGACGGATCTGTTGTCAAAACTAAGGTAAAAGAGCTTTTAGTTTTTGAAGGATTAAATAAAGTAAAAGTTGATTTTGTAAAAGCAGGTGAAATATGCGCTATTACAGGTATTGAAGGCTTTGAAATAGGCGACACAATTGCAGATATAGAAAACCCAGAAGGATTAACCCCAATGGCGATAGATGAACCTACGATGAGCATGTTATTTACCATTAATGACTCGCCATTTTTTGGCCGTGAAGGAAAATTTGTTACCTCTCGCCATTTAAAAGACAGGTTATATAAAGAATTAGAAAAAAATCTTGCTTTAAGGGTAGAGCCTACAAATAGTGCTGACTCTTTTATGGTGTTTGGCAGAGGTGTGCTGCATTTGGCGGTATTAATAGAAACTATGAGAAGAGAGGGGTATGAACTTCAAATAGGGCAACCACAAGTAATTGTAAAAGAAATTGATGGTCAAAAATGTGAACCAATTGAAGAACTTAATATTGATATTCCAGAAGAATTTGCTGGCAAAGCAATAGATGCCATTACTCAACGTAAAGGAAATATGGTAAGCATGACTCCAAAAAATGACAGAATGCTTCTTATTTTTCAAATGCCTTCTAGAGGCATTATAGGGTTAAGAGATTATATACTCACTTCTTCGCAAGGTGAGGCAGTAATGTCTCATAGGTTTTTAGAGTATCAAGCTCATAAAGGTGTAATACCAGGGAGAATAAATGGTTCACTAATTAGTATGGAAAATGGAAATGCAATACCATATAGTATCAATGCATTGCAAGACAGAGGTAGATTTTTTATTCTACCCAACATAGATATTTACGAAGGTCAAGTGATAGGCGAAAATAACAGAGAAGGTGATTTGGTAATAAATGTAACTAAAACTAAAAAACTAACCAATATGCGCAGCAGTGGAACAGATGATAAAGTGCGCATTATACCTGCAAAAGAATTTAGTTTAGAAGAGGCATTAGAATATATAATGGCTGATGAATTTGTAGAGGTTACTCCAGAAAGCATTAGACTTAGAAAGATATATTTAAAAGAAACAGACCGCAAACGCTACAAAAATAGCGCTAATGTGGTAAATATTTAATTTTTAACTATTTCAAAATGCTGCTAAGTGGTATTCTGAAACTTTTATTTTTTTTTGGAGCAATTTTATACCAGCAATTTTGGTGAAAATGTTATCGACTATATTTATTGTCAATGTTATCTTTTACACATTGAGTGTGATTTAGCTTTTCGTCAAAATTTGTTTTACCCTTTTCTATCAAATTTTCTATTCCATTTACTAGGCTGTTATCTAATTGTAATGTAGATTTTATAAATGCCCTCCAAAGATTTTCTTGCCCTTTATTTTTAAGACACTCTTTTGCCTGATTGCTTATTGCTGACATGCTTTTTTGGAAAACATACGCACTTTGCGATCTATCATCTTTCATTTTTTCAATTTCTGATTTATTAAACCTACTGCTAATGTCTTTTTCCAATAATTTCACAATGCATTCGCATGTAATATCTGTATTTTTTTTAAAGCATTCTCTTTCTCTAATTACATCAATATGTGCTACATTTTCAATAAATGGCCCTACTTTAAAATAATATAACCCATAGATGGCAGTGCAAAAAAGCAAGAGGATTATCAAAACTTTATAAAATAAATTTTTAGCAAATTTAAAAAGTAAATACATCACAAATGTACCTGCAACAATATATAAAATGGAGCTACCTATCATTAATTAAAATCTTTTACACCTTTTAGTATTTTATCAAAAACCAAATCTTGTATTTCTAAAATCATAGGCTCATCATCTTTTACACCCCAATATTTATCAATTTCATATTCTAATGGATTTCCCTGAGTGTCGTATGCTTCATAGGTATTTATTTGGATGGGTTTTCTATATAATTTTAAACTTGTTTTTTCGCCATTTTGCTTAGTTATTTCTATTTTATAAAACCATTGACTGTTCATAATACTATCCACTTGCCTTTTAGTAAATTTTTTATGAAAACCTTCACAAGCCAAGTTATTCTTCTCATAAACTGAAAAGATGTTTAAAAAAGATTTAACCTTTAATTCATTAAAATTGGGAGCAGCAACTTTTATTAATGGCGAAAATTCTATTGTTTTATCTTGTTGATTAATACTAAAAGATTGCTCAGGCTGATTATTCCAAACTACTGATAAATTCTTAATTTGAGATGCTGGAATATTGAAAATATTTTTATCACGCCACTCTATACTATCTGTAAAAAAACGGGTGGTTAAGAATCCATTAAACCCGGGTATATGCACCACTGCTGGATTGTTACTCCCTTCTGCTACTATAAATGTGCCCATCAGGTCCAGGGTGTTGCTACCAATAAAATAGCTTTTCATTAATCTGTTATTTTTATAATACATTGCTTTAAATCCTATTGTAGCAATATGTGCCATAATCTCTTTTTTGTCATTATCATTTACTTGATATTTGACCTCCATATCTTTGGCAGTTTCTAAAAGTATTTTTAATCTGCTTGCGTTAAGTATCCATTTATCATTTACATACCACACATTTTGCTTATTTCTGCTGAGTATTACATAGCTTTTATCTTGATTACTAGAAATAAATATTTTGTCAATATCATTAATTTCTTTTATAGCAAAAAAATCTTTACGCAGACTCGTGCTATTGTTTATATCTTTTCGAAAAAGAAAATATGCTCCTATTATTGAGCATAAAACAACAATAAGGATTAGGTTTTTTTTAGACATCATGTTTTTAAATAATTGTGCAAATATAAAGCATTATAAAAGTTATTGTTTCTGGTAATGTTTAGCATAGCGTTTTAAAAAATCTACTTTATAATCTTGGCTAAAAGCGACTTCAAGTTTTTGAGCTTTATTCTCAAAATTAACTGTCAAAAAATCATCTTTGGCATTTGGATAAAATCTTAAATTACTTAGATTCAATAAAATATTCTCATTTGGTTGGGCAAAATCATGCCCTTTTAATAATCGAATATATTTATCAAAACTGCACCATGATTTTGTTACAGTATATTTTTTATCAATAAATAATGATTCTCCATTTTCTTTTTTAATCATACAGATAATAGATGCATCTACAAAAGTAACTTTAAAAATATCCATAATAGGAATAATACTAAAGGTAGAATTAAGTATATTTAATATAATGCTAACATCTTCGCGCACCGAGAGTATATTTTGATTTTTTACTTTTAATAGTGCCTGGCCCAGCTCATCAATATCTAAAGGCTTATGAAGGCATGGAATTTGGGTAAAAAGTATCGCTTGGGTTGCATATTCATCAAAAGCAGTAATAAAAATAATTTTAAAATCAATTTCTGGCAATTTATTTAGAATACTAAAAGAGTCGCCATCCTGCAAGCTAATATCTAAAAAAACAAGATCGGGTTTTAAGTGCTGAATAACTGTAATTGCACCTTGTATATCTCCACTGCCAGCAATTACATCTATTCCTTCAAAAAATTGGTGAATTAGTTTCCCTAAAACCTCCCTACTTTTCAGCTCATCATCTATTATAATTGCCCTCATAGTTGTTCAATAATTAGCGAAACTCGCGTACCGTCATTCAAATCTTCAATCTCCATTTTCAATTTCATTTTTGTGCTCTCATTTAAGATGTCAATTCTATGCTCAATGGCATTAATTGCGGTAGACTGATGGCTCCTAGACCTTTGTTTATTCAGTATCCTAGATTTTTCTCTGCCAATGCCATTATCTTGAATAATGCAAATCACTCCTTTTTCACTTTTTTTAACGATAATTGATATTTTTTTATCCCCTTGCTTAGGCAATAATCCATGAATGATTGCATTTTCTACAAAAGGTTGCAAAAAGAGTGTTGGAATTAGTGTTCTTTTTTGGTCAATTTTTGCGTCAATATCAAATTTTACCTCCAAACCATTTTCCAACCTTATATTTTCTAACTCACAGTAAAGTTTCAGTGAAGTAAGTTCTTCCTCTAGAGGCAAAAAATTTTCTTTGCTATGTTGTAAAATTCTGCGCATTAGCGAAGAAAATTTTGTTAGGTATTTATAGGCAGTTTTGGCATCAGCATTTAGCACATAATACTGGATACTATTTAATGTATTAAAAATAAAATGGGGATTCATTTGGGTTCGCAATGCCCTAAGTTCTGCATCTGTCATTTTGGCGGCATAGCTTCTGCGCAGGTTTCTTGTTCTTGTAGCATATATTGCGTAGAATAATAGCAGCAGCAGCATGCCGCTTATAAAAATAAAAATTGGCGTTTTATACAAGGGGGCATTAATCACAAAACTAAATTTTTTTGGCACCTCATCGCACAAATCATCTTCATTACAAGCTTTTAGCAAAAACTGATAATTGCCCGAAGGAAGATTATTAAAAGTAATGCTATTGTCTTTATTATTGAGAAGCGTCCAACTTGTTTCTATGCCTTCGAGCTTATAATAGAAAAGTGTTTTTTCTGCCAATCCATAATGCAATGCTTTAAAAATTATTTTTATTGTGTTTTGATTTGCCCTTAAATTAACAGCTTTTTTTTGAGCAATGTCTTGCCAATCTATATTTTTTCCATTTATGATAATGTTGAGTATGATAGCATTGGGCGTTCTATTATTGAACATCAATTGACTGGGGTTAAAAAAATTAACTCCATTTACCCCGCCAAAGTAAAACATTCCATTTTTAGCTGCCAAAAATGCGCCTTCATTAAACTCTAAACTCTGCAATTGTGATGAAAGATTAAAGTTTTTTATTGTTTTTCTATCTGCAAACCATTTTACTATACCCTTATTGGTGCTCAGCCAAAGGTTGTTTTTATTATCTAGTAATATGCCATAAACTGAGTTATTGCTTAAGCCATTAGATTCTGAAAAATTTAAAAACGAATGATTTATTTTATGAAAAAGCGAAACCCCTCCCCCATAAGTTCCCAAAGCTAGCGTATCTTTACTTACTGCCACAATAGACATTACATTATTGTTGCTAAGGCTATTTTTTTCGTTTATATGTCTAAAGGTTTTAGTACTGTTGTCTTTCATACTCCACTTTATTAATCCTGCACCAAAGGTGGCGATATAGCAATAATCACCATCTAAAAAAAGGTCATAAACTTTGAATGAAAAACCTAAATCTATATTTTTAAAAGTGTTTTGCAAATAATTATAATATATCAATCCCTCAGCATGTCCTATCAGTAGTGTAGATTCGTTTATCTGTTTTATAATGCGAACCTCCGAAATATTCTGCCCCTTTTGTCTAATATTGGTAAATTTTTTGCGCTTTGGGTCAAATTTATAAAAGCCATCGTCATATGAGCCAACAAAATATTGTCCATCATTAGTTTCAAACAGTGTTCTTAAATGAGTTGTGTTCAGGCCTGTACAATTATTTTTATCATAAATTGTAAATTTACCGTTTTGCAACCTATTTACCTCTCCATCATATGTAATAAACCAAATAGCATTTTTAGAATCCTCTACAATGTTATATATTCTATTGGATGACAGGCTATTGGCAAAAAGTGGATTGTGTCGGTAAAGTTTAAATATATTATATGCGTTTTTAAAAATCGTAAGTCCATTATTAGTGCCAATATAAATATCGTCATTTACATCTTTAAAAATAGTCCAAATATTATTGTCTATTAATGACCATTTGTCCTGTGGCTTATTAAAATGATGTACTAATTGATGATTATCAAACTCGTAAACTCCATTGATAGATGACCCAAACCAAATAATACCTGATTTTTGACTTTCTATCGCCACCACAGACTCATTCTGCAAAATGGAGTCATAAAGCATGTTGGGGTTTTCTTTATTTGCAATAATCACCCCTAATTTTTTATCATTAAAACTCACATACAACTTATTTTTATTGATATGAGCGCAATTTATAGCTCTATTTATAAAATAATTTACAACGGTTTTCGATTCTATATTTATTTTTGCCAAGCCAGCGCTAGTGCTAGCCCATATTTGATCATCTTTTGAATATAAATGCAATATAGAATTGCTTTTTAGTGTCTTATTTTCAATATTAAAACTTGCTAATTTTTTGCCAAACGTGTTGATTACAATTATACCATGCTCATAAGTAGCAAACCAAACTTCACCATTGGCGGCTAAAAGCACTTGTTTTATTACAATGTTATCTATGCCTAACTTGGTAATGTAATTTAATCTAACAACTTTCTTGGTTCTAGTATCTATTTGATTTAATATTTGATCTTGATCTAATGCCCAAACTATATGTGTAGAAATGGGAGTAACACAATAAATTAAATTATTTCCAAGGGTTTGGGTATCGGCAGGATTGTTTTTATAAATTTCGAAACTTTTGCCATCAAACACATTAACTCCATCAGCAGTGGCCATAAAAATATTGCCATTTGCCGATTGCTTAATATCCATAATTGTAGATTGGGATAAACCATCTTCTAATGTATAGTTTATAAACCTGCGCTCTATGGGTTGTGCAAATGCCATTTTTACCCATATAAGCAAAGCTATACTGGCTATAATTTTTCTTAAAACAGGTATTAAAAATTTGATATTAAACATTACTTACAAAAATATGGCCTTTTATTTAATCCATAAATATATTAAACTTTAGCTAATTGCAATAAAAATCCTTCTTTGCGCCTTTTACTCACTATCACATTATGCCCGTTGGTAAGCAATACATGTCCACCTTCTCCCCTGACATATTTTTTTAAATGATTTAAGTTAATCAAGCTACTTTTATGAACCCTAAAAAAACCCTTGTCCTTAAGTAATTCTTCAAATTCTTTAAGATTTTTAGATACTACAAGCTTATTTCCATCCTCAGTAAAAAAATAAGTGTAAGCTCCATCCCCCTTGCAATAAACTATATCTCTCACTTTTAAGAAAGTGAGCCCGTCTGAGGATGAAAGGGCTATTTGTTGATCTGTATTATTTTTCCAATTTTGAATAAAGACATCAAAATTATTGTGTTTTCGGACTTCTTTTCTTTTTTCAAAAACATTGTCTATTGCTGCCTCTAGCTCGTCTATATCTATAGGTTTTAACAGATAATCTAACGCTGCTGTTTTAAATGCCTTTACTGCATAATCTTGATGCCCTGTGGTAATAATGACCTCAAAATCTATTTTTTTAAGCCGTGTAAACAGTTCTAAACCATTGGCGTCAGGCATTTCTAAGTCTAAAAATACTAGACCCGGTTTATATTTTTCGATTGCCAATAAGCCGTCTTCAAAATTACTAGCCTCTGCCACGATTTCTACCCCATTTGCAAACTTTGTAATTAAATTATTTAGCGCTTGCCGACTATTGTTTTCGTCATCAATAATTATTGCTTGTAACATATTTTTATATTTTTTGAAAATTTAGTTGAATTTGCCTTGAATGAAATTGAATTTCGATGTTATATATATTTTTATAAAGTAATATCCTTTCTTGCATTAATTGATATCTGTTTTCCTGCTCATTGTTTTTTATTGCTAGATTTTTATCATCAAAATAAACAGAACTTAAAGCAATAATACCGAAATGAGTTGAATTATTAAAAGATCTGAAATTTAACTTTGCTTTTTGATTTACTGCCAATACAGTTCTGATACAAAACTCTGCAAATGGAACAATAATAAAACTAGGTATCATTGAGGGTAACTGATTATTATCCGCAACTAATTCAATAATTAGTTTTTCCTCGAAACGCCACTGTTCCATAGTGCAATAATATTGAAGCATCGCCATTTCGAGTTCGCTTTTGCGCTCCACATCTTCTATTTGATCAACGGCTTTTCTAATAAAATTGGCAAAAACTGACAAAGATTTTAAAGCCGCTCTTTTACTGTCATCGGCTATCAAGTTTTGAATAGTGGTTAGCGCATTAAAAGTGGCATGCGATGCCATGTATGCTTTTAGGGTCATCAAAGTATTTTTTGCAAGTAAAGCGTTTTCCATAAACGGGCTAAAATTTTGCACTAAGGTAATATTATTTTGCACAAACCATCAAATTAAAAATCATAAGTAATATAATTAGCTTTGTAAACGGGGTGTTTTGATTAAGGAACGGAAAAAGTAAAAAAATCTAATTTTTAGGTTAATTTTGCCGATGAAATGAATTTTTGGTTAATGAAATCTGAGCCCTACAAATACCCTTGGGTTCAATTATTGAAAGATAAATCTACCTTTTGGGATGGAGTAAGAAATTATCAAGCCAGAAACAATCTGCGGGCTATGGAAATAGGCGATCAATGTTTTTTTTACCATAGCAATGAAGATAAAGCAATTATGGGTATTGCAGAAGTCATCAAAGCCTCATATCAAGACCCTAGCACATTAGATCCAAATTGGGTTTCGGTAGATATTGCTCCAATAAAAACATTAGATAAACCAGTTACTCTAGCAGCAATAAAAGCAAATCCAGAATTAGCCATGATAGGTATTATAAAACAAAGCAGGCTAAGTGTGGTGGCATTAAAACCCGAAGAGTTTGAAATAATTTTTAAAATGAGCAAGAAATAAGCAATGACAGCAGAAGTAAAAATTATTTTAGATAAAACAAAATTAGAATTAACGCTCAATAGGTTAATGTTTGAAATTATAGAAAACTATAAAGACCTCTCAAATCTTGCAATCATTGGCTTGCAACCTCGGGGTGTTTTACTCAGTAGAAAAATGTTGATTTTACTAAAAAAGCAGCTAAAAACAGAAAACCTTACCTATGGAGAGCTAGATATTACTTTTTACAGAGACGATTTTAGACGCGGAGAGCAAATGCTAGTGCCAAACAAATTAGACATAAACTTTGATATTGAAAATAAAAACATACTGCTGATAGATGACGTGCTCTACACAGGCAGAAGCATAAGAGCGGCATTGGATGCGCTTGCAGACTTTGGTAGGCCTGCCAATGTAGCACTTATGACCCTCATAGATAGGCGCTTTAATAGAGAATTGCCCATTGAAGCAAATTTTGTAGGGCACAGTATAGATACTAGGGGGAGCGGACAAAAAGTAAAAGTAGATTGGAATGAAAATAATCCTCAAGTTTGGTTAATAGAAGATAAAAAATGAGTTTAATTAGCACAAAACACCTCCTTGGTATCAAAGAGCTAACTGTAAAAGATATAGAGAGCATATTTACAACAGCAGATAATTTTAAAGAAGTATTAAATAGAAATATCAAAAAAGTGCCCTCACTTAGAGATATAACCATTGTAAATGCTTTTTTTGAAAACTCAACCCGTACAAGAATATCTTTTGAATTGGCAGAGAAAAGATTGAGCGCAGATGTATTAAATTTTTCTTCATCAAGCAGCTCAGTGAGTAAAGGCGAAACCTTAATAGACACTGTAAATAATATTTTGGCAATGAAGGTGGATATGGTAGTGATGCGCCACCCCGCTCCAGGTGCAGCCAAATTTTTATCCCAAAATGTAGATGCACAAATTATCAATGCTGGAGATGGCACCCATGAGCACCCAACACAAGCATTGCTAGATGCCTACACTATAAGAGAAAAACTTGGTACGGTAAAGGGTAAAAAAGTTGCAATTATTGGTGATATAATGCACAGCAGGGTAGCATTGTCAAATATTTTTTGCCTTAAAAAATTAGGTGCAGAAGTTATGGTTTGTGGGCCAAAAACATTAATCCCACGTCATTACAGTGCCCTTGGGGTAGAAGTTTCGCATAATTTAGATGAAACATTGAAATGGTGCGATGTAGCCAATATGCTACGTATTCAGCTAGAAAGGCAAGAAATTACTTATTTTCCTAGTTTAAAAGATTATCAATTGCAATATGGATTGACACTTGAAAGGTTAACCAGAATAAAAAAAGAAATTGTAATTATGCATCCAGGCCCTATAAACAGAGGGGTAGAAATAAGCAGCGACATTGCCGACTCTGACCAAGCTGTGATACTAGAGCAGGTAGAAAATGGAGTGGCTACAAGAATGGCTGTTTTATACTTATTGGCCGATAGAAAATAACGATTACTAAAATCTATTTTAATTAACAATTGTTTAAACTACTCACCTTTTAATAAAAAAATGAAAATAGGTATCGCATGCTACCCTACTTATGGAGGCTCTGGCGTAGTAGCTACAGAACTGGGCAAAGCATTGGCAAATAATCAGCACCAAGTTCATTTTATATCTTATAATCAACCTGCAAGATTAGATGCATTTAATGAAAACATATTTTACCATGAGGTAAACATTAACTCATACCCTCTTTTTGACTACCTACCTTATGAAACAATTCTTGCAAGTAAATTTGTAGATATTGTGCTTGCTCATGATTTAGACCTACTGCATGTGCATTACGCAATACCTCATGCCAGCGCAGCAATTATGGCCAAATCTATACTTATAGAAAAAGGAAAATACTGTCCAGTGGTAACCACATTGCATGGAACAGATATTACCCTTGTGGGCAAAGACCCCACCTATGAGCCTGTAGTTGCTTACAGTATAAATCATTCTGATGGTATTACTGCCGTATCAAACAGTTTAAAAGAAGATACTTTTAAGAATTTTGATATTAGAAAGGAAATTGAGGTCATTCCAAATTTTATAGATTTTAAAAGATTTCACAAGCAACAAAAAAACCACTTTAAAACCGCGATTGCCCAATTGGGTGAAAAAATAATTATTCATACTTCTAATTTTAGAAAAGTAAAAAGAGTAGAAGACGTGGTGAAAATATTTGCATTAGTAAATAAAAAAATAGCTTCAAAATTATTGTTGGTTGGCGATGGGCCAGAGCGCGCAAGTATTGAAAAAATGTGCAGAGAACACAGTGTTTGTGATAAGGTTATATTTTTAGGAAAGCAAGAAGCTATTGAGGAGGTTTTAAGCATAGGAGATTTATTTTTATTGCCATCACAAACAGAAAGTTTTGGATTAGCTGCACTAGAGGCAATGGCATGCGAAGTACCTGTAATATCATCTAATGCCGGAGGATTGCCCGAAGTGAATATTGATGGATTTACAGGCTATACTTGCAATGTTGGAGATGTTGAAAAAATGGCGGAGATGGCCATATCTTTGCTAGAAAATCCAGAAAAATTAGCATCGTTTAAAAAACAATGCTTGGAGCACGCAAAGCAATATTCATTAGAAAAAATAATGCCAATGTATGAAAATTACTATATAAAAGTATTAGCAGCCTCGAAGAATAAAGAAACTTTGCGTTTAAATAATTTGGCAAAATAATTTTCTATTAAAACCATTTTTTGCGCTTAAAGTAATATAAAATACTAATGATTAAAAAAATCATTAGGGCCAGAGAAAAGTAAAAACCATTAGGCGATTTTAATCCAGGAATAAATTCAAAATTCATCCCAAATAAACCGGTGATAAAGTTAAGGGGGATAAACAACACCGTTATTACTGTGAGTGTTTTCATTACTTCATTCAACCTTCTATTTTGCATGCTAAAATATAAATTTGTAGCACTTTCTATGCGATGCAATTCTGAATCTATTTCATCAGTTAAAGAAATAATTTGCTCTTTGAGTTCATAAAAATATTTGGCGTTAAATTTTTCAAGCATCGGATTATCAAAGGCGCTAAATTGTGAAATACTCTCCCTTAATCCAATAGCTGCTTTTTTTAATTCATAAAATGTTTTACGCAACTCTTCTAGGTTAATAAGCTGCTGATTTTGTCGACCAATAAGCTCTCCTTCTATAAAAGTTGCAAGTTCTTGAGACAACTCTTTAAATGCTATAAAATAATTATCAATAATGGCCTCAAACATACTAAAAAGCAAATAATCAACCCCTTTTTGTCTTATAATTCCTTGATTTTCTGCAATTCTTATTCTAATATTATCAAAAGGGTCTATTGCATCATCTTGAATGCTCCAAATATAATTGCTAGAAAACACAAAAGAAATGGTTTCTAAAGTTATTTTACATTTTATCACACTGTAAATAGACTGTGTGGTTAAATAGATGCAATTATCTAATTCTACCGACTTATTTCTTTGGGAAGTAATATCCAATAAAATATTTAAAAAGTCGTCTAGTTTATTATTTAAAATAAGCTCTTTGTGAAACTGGAAAAATTGCTTACCAATGCTATTGAGCCAATATACATTGCCATCATCTATGCCTAACTTAATATCTTGAACTTGTTTTAGGATGATTTGTTCATGCTTTAAAGCTTGATATTTAAAAAAAACACAAGACTGTAAAAATTCACTCGCAGGGCCTGCTTCATTATTCAAACCCAATAAAGAGCGCCTTCTTCTTCGATTTTTTCTACTCACAAAAGAGTTTTTATTTCAACACAAAAATACTGCCTTTTAGCTCTGCTTTTTGATTGTTATCTTTTATAGGTAATGTGTAGTATAAAAGGTAAAAATAATTTTGGTTTGCTGGCACTGGCTTGCCTTGATACGTGCCATCCCAAGTTATATTTTTCCCTTTTCCTTTAAAAACAATCTCACCACTACCATTAAAAATTGTAAATTGATCTATCACAATATCATCTGATAACAAAAATGGTTTATACACATCATTTCTACTATCACCATTTGGGGTAAAACAATTAGGCATAATTACATTGCAATCTTCGTCTAGTTTTGTAATTCTAAATGTAGCAGAAGCATTGCCACAAGGATTACTTGCACTAACAGTATAAATACCAGCATTGGTAATGGTTTTAAATGAATCTCTTGTGCCATCATTCCATAAATAACGGGTATCAAAATTAATAAAATTGAATTTAATAGCAGAATTTTTACATAAAAAAGTATCTTGTATGGTTGGTAATACTGGTGGCACTCCAAAGTAAATATTAATACTATCACTGCCTTTGCATTGTCCGTCATCAACAGCTAACCAATAATTACCCGAGCTTGTAACTAAAAGGCTTTTTGAATTGCTGCCACCGTTCCAAGTATAAGTGCCTAAAATGGTTTCTGATAATAAGTAGTTTGCTTGATTACATAAGTTAATATCAGCGCCTAAATTTGGCTTCGGCCCCGCCAATACTTCAATAGGAAACCTAAAAGTATCTGGGCAAAATTGATCTGAAACAATGTGAATGATGGTATCAAATCCCAAAAGATTGGGCACATAATTATTAACTAAGATGCCATTACCTCTAAATATTCCAGCGGTATTGATAGGCATTAAGGCTATGGGATTTTTGGAAAAACAAATTGGAGAAGATATTCCTGCAAAATTTGCATTTTTAGCTATTCTTGCGCGTATAAGGATGGTATCTTTAGAAACACATCCTTGAGCAGAACTAGCGGTATGTATTACTTTAAAGTCTCCATTATTTGCATAATTATGCGAAACTAATTTTCCACTTGCACTGTTTCCATCACCAAAATCCCAATCATAGCTGATAGTATTGGGGGTTATATTCTCAAAACTAATGGTATTTCTGCCAATGCAATTAATCGTATCAGAAATTAATAAATCGCCAGATGGATTTGGAAAAACCTCTATAGGAATATAGCCCGTATCTCTACATCCCGTAGGTGTATTGTTAAAGGTCATTTCTATATAATTTTTTATAAGATATATCCCAGAATTTATGTATATTTTTCGAGGCTGAAAAATATTGTCGGTGGTATTATCGTCAAAATCCCATGTGCGCACTAAGCCTAAACTATTCAAAGGTGGAAAAACAGTAAGATTAGTTACGTCAAATCTATTGCCCGCCAAACACTGAGAGCTATCATTTACCCTAATACTAATGGTTGGCTTTGGGATAACTATTACATCTTTAAAAATGGTATCTTTGCAACCAAAATTTGGAAATACTGTTAAAAAAACTTTGTAAGATCCACCATTTACATAAGTTTTTGAGGGAGAGACTGATGTTGCGTTGGTAAAATCTCCAAAACCCCATTTATAGGTAGTAGTAGGAAAATTACTTGTGCTATTGTTGCTAAAGTTAAATTGATTTTTATACCAACATGAATCCAATACACTAATGCTAAAATTAAGATTGACCCCCAAGGTGGTAAAACTGGTAATGGCGGGATTGCTGGTAAGATAATTTGGCACTCCTGCATTATTAAAATATTCAAAAACTGCTAAATGATAGACGGTATTGGGTTTTAGGTTGGTAATATTTACTAAATTAACTGCGCCAATAAAAACAACATAATTGGCACTTCCTAAATTTTGTCCATTTTCAAAAAAACTATTGGCAGAATAATTAGCAGCATCTACGGGAAGTCTATTGGTGGCAAGCGTTTCGCGCATGATAACGATTCTTCTATCTCCATTTCCACTGGTCCACTGCAATAGCGCAGACCCACAATTAATATTGCTTACCACAATATTGCTAGGCTGCACTGTAGGCTCTGCTCCAAAAGCTAGGCTGCAGTAAAGAAACAATATTATGGAAAAAAATTTCCTTAATGCAACAAGTAAATACATTATAGTGCAAAGATATAATAAAAGATTTGTTTTATTGCAATTTAGTGCCACAAATCATGCTAAATATTAGAAAAATAGGCATAAATCATTTACCCCATATTAAGAATTAGAACTTTAGCTATATTAGCAGCTTTCTTTCGATGTAAGTATTTTATCCTTTCCTATACAATATTAAAAAAATTAGTTTTTTTATTTACACTAAAGTGACCAAAATTGTAAACTTCGTTACGTTAGCTATCACAACGGGTGTTAAAACTAATTTGCATTTTTTTTCTCTTAGATAGTTTTTTGATAAATTTTAAGCCCTTTGTATAAGAAATATTCTAAAACGAAGTACACTTTCACAATAGTTTTAATCAAAAAAAACGCTGGTTTGATAAAAGTTTTAAAACAAGGCGTAAACCAATCCTGCAGAAAAGCCAACACCTCCGCCAATCGCTCTATTATTGGATTCAAAATTCAATAAGTTATTGGGGGCATAAATAATTTCTCTTTGTCGTGAACTAAGGAGTGCATTGGCACGAATATTTGCATTAGCATAAATAGATAACCTAGGAGAGAAAAAATGAAAGAAATTAAGATTAAAATTTGCACCCAAAGTTTGAAGCACGTTATTTTCTTTGGCAGGGTTAGATACTCTTAAACCTAGCAAACTATTTTGCTGCAAATAATTTGCAGATGCACTCCATCTAAGATAAGTACGGGTATTGGGTTGATAAAGTTGAGAATAGGTTAAATCAATGGTAGAAATTACGGCATCCCCATTTTTGAATTTTGAACTCCGTTCTGAATATGGAAGGGAGATTTGAAAGCTGTCTTTACGCTCTGCCAAGTCAGTTTGATGCCTTAATCCAGATTGAGCAGAAATAATAAAGCTTCTTTCATGGTATAAACTCAGTTGTTTACTACTTGTATATTCTAAATTTAGCGCATTGTAAAGGTCTGTATTAATAGTGTTTATATAAGTATAATCCCTACCAATAGACTCTTCTAGGGTGTTAGTAAATTTATCATAAGATGCAGAATTAGATAAGGAATAAGTAAATCGCTTTCCACTACCTCTAAAAAAATTAGTTGCATAAAACCAGTTGTCATACAAGGTAGTGTAATAAATTAAGTCATTGTCTGGTTTTGCTCCTGCAAGTGTAAAAAAACTATCCAAAAGGGCTATTTGGTCAATAATTCTGAACCTGAAATCAATAAAACGCCTATTTCTAGCAGTAGTAATTCCTTGGGCTATAAGCTCTGTTTGCACGTCTGAAAGCTGCCCCAATCCACCCTTTTCCTGTAAATCTTTGATGATAAACATGGCAGAAACCGCGTCTGACACATTTTCAATCCTACCTTTTCCTTTTCCAATACTTAAATTGGCTTGTAGTCTATTCCTATTTATTTTTTGATTAAAATCGCCTGATGTGGATCTGCTATTAAAAAAATTAGATCCATTAATGCTTCCACTTCCTCCATAAGATAAATACGTAAAAGAATTATTGGGTTTATAAAATCTATTTAATTGGTTATAAATTACGCTGTTATCATAGTTTGAAGCATTATTTGCTTGGCTAGATACTAGGCTATCATTTAGTTTACGACCTGAACCATTTTGATTAAAATTTGCCCTGCTATTCAAAAAAAGACTCGTTTCCCTTTGTAGCCTATCTGTGTTTGTATTAGAAAAATAAAAAAGACCAAGCCTATAATTAAAAGCCCTGTTATTTATATCATTTATATTTACGCTTTCGGCAATGGTATCGTTATCTTTATATTTAACAGTGGATAATTCTCCATCCCCTCTTATATCAAAACTTGTTGTAAAACCTCTGTTGTTTTGATAACGATATTTATACTTGTTTAAATCATACTCTTGAGCAGACAAAGAAATTTGTGTTAAGCAAAATGCAAAAAGCATGAATGTGATGACGGTTATTTTCATATAATTGTTTTAGTTTAAATTTTGATTTATTAGTTTAATGTAATTAAATAGATGATAGTATTAGTTTTGATAGCATTAGAGAGGTTTAGTGGCACTTTCAGTGTTTAGTTTTTTCTTTCTTATCAATCAGTGTTTGGTTTTGCAATAAATCGGAATATAGTTGAGTATCGCGTTTTAATTGTTCTTCTAACATGTTTTATTTTTCTTTAGATTGCTTATCTCACCTTTAATTGAATGATTTATTGAAGAGGTTAAAACAGAATTTAACAAAGCTATTTCTGGCGTACAATCTCCTTGTGCATGAAGATAATGTAGTTCAACTCCGCTCTTATTATAGTATTGACAAATCCTAAAAGCTAAAGTTATATCCAAATAACTCTTACCTTTTTCTAGTCTATGGTAATTAGGCTGTTGGATATTTAAAAAATCTGCAATTATTGGTTGAGTAATACCTTTTTCCCTCCGCCATTTTTTTAATTGGGCGGCTATGAAAGCAACTTTATTAAAAATTTTATCGTTGCGTTCCATAATGGTCACTAATTTATTTTTTACAAAGAAACGAACATTATTTGATAATTTAAAACAGTTTTTTTTAATAAATAGCATTATATCAAATTGATATAAGAATTCAATTTGGTATTTGGTCGTATTAATTGCTTTAGGTTTGCTGTAAATCAATTTAAAAAATAAACAATATGAAAACAAAATTAAAAACAGCAATGATGGCAGTTTCGCTAATCATAATAAGTGGAATTACAAAATTTGGGTGGTCTCAAACTGTAATTATTCCAACTTTTACGACATACACCAAGTCTAACATAACTTGTGGCTCTGGAGATTACAAAGAATTTACCGTTAAATCCGACTATAATAATTTTCCATCCTCAAATGCGATTTTTGAATTTTTAATTGAATATAGTCCCAGATTATGCATTAGAGATTCTACTTACAAAAATTTTATAATCTACAGCAATCCATTAACCAAATTAATGAAAAATAAACATGTTCCATATCTACAAGTTAAATAACTCAATATTTTTTTTCTACTACACTATCTATATTCTTGCAGGCAATGAGGATTTAAAAAAAAAATAAATAAATTTTTGTAATTGAAAAAATTAACATACTATTGCAGTGTATTAATTAACTAATACACTAATTATGATTGAAATAAATAATGCTTCATTATATTACAGAAAAGCAAACCCAGTATTGAGCAATGTCAGCCTAAATCTTGCAAAAGGACACTATTACGGACTTTTTGGAAAAAATGGTGAAGGAAAAACATCACTTCTCAAAATGATGTGTGGCGGACTAAACCCTACTGGTGGCGCAATAAATGTTGAACATCAAAATATGGCAACAAGAAATGCTGAAACTTTTAAAAAAATTACACTCGTACCAGAAATGGTGCTGCTGCCCAATGTAAATTGTAGCGTATTTTTAAAAATGAATGCACCATTTTACCCCAATTTTAATTATTCAAATTTTCATAAAATGCTCGAACAGTTTCATATACCCGTGTCAGGTAAACTATCCAATTTATCGCAAGGACAACAAAAGAAAACTGCTATAGCATTTGGCCTTGCTGCAAAAACTCCTTGGCTTTTATTGGACGAACCAACTAACGGGCTAGATATCCCTTCAAAACAACAATTTCAAACAATATTATCAGAGTTTTTTAACGCAGATCAAGGCGTCATTATTTCAACTCATCAAATTCAAGATATTGAAAATTTGATAGACCAAGTGTTGATTTTGGACAATCAAAAAATTGTATTTAATTATAGTTTAGAGGAAATTGAAAATAAATTTCTTTTTGAAACCACTAATATCCTAAAAGAAGACCATTTATTGTACCATGAAAAACAAGGAATGTCTTTTAACACCCTTCAAAAAAACGTTTTAAAAATACCTGGCACAATAAACCTTGCCCTATTGTTTAATGCTGCTATTAACCCATCCATCAACCTTTATAAATAAACACATGAATTTTAATAATATCAAACTTCTGATAAGAAGATACTTTCTAAAAGACGGATTTAATGTAATCATTGGGATGACCTCTATTTGGTTGCTCATTATCATTATCAATTCGCTAAAAGACCAAGCTGTATCCGCAATTGATCTTGATTTTTATTATACCGCCATGACTATGCTGCTCATTATTGGTGGCCCCATACTTGCAAGTCTTATGTTTTTTGAAACATCAGAAAGCAGCAAAGGGTATCAATTTGCAATATTGCCTGTATCCATAGCCGATAAACTTTTTAGTGCTTGGTTTATTTCATCAATTTTATATGGGTTACTCTTTGCTATGTACTATTATTTTGGCTTAATTATTTTTGAAATTTTGAAGAAGATGGGTGTAAATTCTAAAGCTATTTCCTACAGTTTTATGCCCAATGAAATGATACAAATCTATTTTCTTACTAATGCCTTTTGCCTTATGGGAGCATCCTGGTTTAAGAAAAACCCTGTAGTTATGAATATGGTTTTTTCTACAATCGTTTCCATTTTATTTATTGGTTCTTTGGGAATAATATTTTATTTTATTAAACCATCCGGTATGGTTTCATCATTTACGGATGCTGGAACAATGTTAAGTATTAATGACAATATTACAAGATTTACTATTTCAAACAGTGCAGATAGTATGCTCCTAGTTGCTCTGTTAACAGGTTTCTTTATGCTGGTGGCATTTTACAAACTTAAAGAACGCAGCATATAATGGACTTTAACAAAGAAAAACCCATTTTCATTCAAATATCAGAGGCCATGGAAGATAAAATCTTGCAAGATGAATGGAATCATGAAGAACGGATACCATCTGTGCGCGATACTGCTGTACTGTTTAAGGTAAATCCCAATACTGTAATGCGCTCTTACAACCTATTGCAAGAAAATAATTTAATAGAAAACAAGCGAGGCATAGGTTATTTTTTAATGCCTGATGCCAAACAAAACCTAATCAAACTTAGAAAAACTGCTTTTTTAGAAAATGTTATTCCCGAAATATTAAAATCATTGAAACAGCTAGATATTAGTGTTTCAGAACTAATCAATAAACTACAAAACTATGAAAACAAGTAACAAAATACTGCTAACAGGAGCAGCCTCAATTCTACTTCTAATTATTTCTTTTATGCTATACAGCAAGTATGCAGAAGAAACGGCAAATATAAAAGGTGATCATAATATGGTTTGGACCAGAATTGAAACGGGAGCTTTTGATGCTATTTCTATGTCAATGATTGATTGTGAAATTATTCCATCAGATAGTTTTTATACAGAACTAAATTTTGATAAAAACTTGGCAAAATACTTTAAACCTATAGTTATTGAAAATACGCTTATGTTAAAAATTTCAAACGGAACCTATCGTTATAAAAAGAAACCGCTATTAAGGATTTATTGTCCAAAAATTAATGAATTATCATTGAGCAACAGTATGCATTGCAAAGCAACCATTAATGCCGAAAAAATAAATATTAAAACATCAACTAGCTCAGAATTAGATTTAACTGGAAATTTCAATTTAATAGAATTGGAAACCAATTCATCTGGCACTTGTACTTTAAATGGAAATGCACGAATTGGAAAATTTAATGTGTCAACTTCTGGCACAGTCCATGCCTCCAATTTAATTTTAGAAATTGCCGAAATAGAAACATCAAGTGCTGCAGTTGTAACGGTAAATGTAAAGAAAAGCCTAAAGGCTAATGCATCCACCTCCAGTATTATTAATTATGCTGGAAAACCTAAAGAAGCTGACTGCGCTGCAACATCGGCTGCAAAAATAAATAAAATCTAAGGGCAGAGATTAAAAGACAATATTCATAAACTACAATTTCAATTATTTACAAATTGTGTTATAACTAATACAGACTGCAATAATATATTAGTTGATAGAAATAAAATATTAGGCTAAAACAATAACTTTATTTTTTAAAATCTCAAGAATACCACCTTTAATTCCAAATTTTTCTATATTCTTGTCGGCCGTTTCAATTAAAATTTCGCCACTTGTAAGCGTGCTTATTATAGGCGCGTGATTGTTTAAAACTTGAAATCTACCATTCAAACCAGGCAAACTAACAGAAATCACCTCTCCATTATAAATAATGGCATCAGGTGTTAAAATCTCTAACTGCATAAAATTTAATTATTTTTTAGATTCAGCAATCAATTTCTTGCCTTTTTCAATCGCATCTTCTATAGTTCCAACAAGATTAAAAGCTGCTTCGGGATACTCATCTACTTCACCATCCATAATCATGTTAAAACCTTTTATGGTTTCTTTAATATCAACCAACACTCCTTTTAGTCCTGTAAACTGCTCTGCAACATGAAAAGGCTGTGATAAGAAACGCTGCACCCGTCTAGCCCGAGTAACTACAAGTTTGTCTTCTTCTGAAAGCTCATCCATTCCCAAAATTGCAATAATATCCTGTAATTCTTTATACCTTTGCAATAAGTTTTTAACTTTTTGAGCAGTTCCATAATGTTCCTCACCCAATATATCAGCAGATAGAAGCCTAGAGGTTGAATCTAAAGGATCAACCGCTGGGTAGATACCCAATTCTGCAATTTTTCTACTCAAAACTGTGGTAGCATCTAAGTGGGCAAAAGTAGTTGCTGGAGCAGGGTCGGTTAAATCATCTGCTGGCACATATACTGCCTGTACAGAGGTTATAGAGCCATTTTTTGTAGAAGTAATCCTCTCCTGCATTGTACCCATTTCTGATGCCAATGTAGGCTGATAACCAACTGCTGAGGGCATACGACCCAAAAGGGCTGAAACCTCTGATCCTGCTTGTGTGAATCTAAATATATTATCGATAAAAAATAAAATATCTTTTCCTTTTCCGTCTTCTCCACCATCTCTAAAATATTCTGCAACAGCTAGTCCACTTAATGCTACCCTTGCTCTTGCTCCTGGAGGCTCATTCATCTGTCCAAAAACAAATGTGGCTTTGGATTCTTTTAAACTCTCTTTATTTACTTTTTCTAGTGGCCAACCACCTTTTTCCATTTCATGCAGAAACTCATCACTATACTTAACAATTCCAGATTCAATCATCTCGCGTAAAAGATCATTTCCTTCTCTACTACGCTCACCTACTCCTGCAAATACTGAATAACCGTCATAAGCTTTTGCTATATTATTAATTAATTCTTGAATTAATACTGTTTTTCCAACACCTGCTCCACCAAACAAACCAATTTTTCCTCCTTTTGCATAAGGCTCTAATAAATCTATTACTTTTATTCCTGTCCAGAGCGGTTCTGATGCTGTTGATAAATCCTCAAACTTTGGTGGTGCTTGGTGTATAGATCTTCCATTAGCAGCGTCTAAATCACCTATACCATCTATGGTTTCGCCCACCACATTTAATAGTCTGCCTTTAATACTTTCGCCAATTGGCATTTTTATTGGACCTTCTTGGTCTACTAATTCCAATCCTCTTACCAATCCTTCTGTAGAATCCATGGCGATAGTTCGCACTATATTTTCGCCTAAATGCTGCTGAACTTCAAAAACCATTACTTGACCATTTGGTCTTTTGCCATGCAATGCGTTATAAATTCTTGGTAAAGTTGAACCTTCTACATCAAAAGTAACATCCACTACGGGACCAATTACTTGTGCTATTTTGCCGATATTTGCCATATTATTTGGGGTCGTTTTAAAGGGTGCAAAAATAGGTAATATTATAACATTATCAAATAATGTGATGATAAATCTGTTTTTTTATTTTTTAAGGGATTTCAATTAATTATTTCACTTTGGCTAAAGCAGAAAAAAAAACACTAAATTAATTCCAAACAGCTATTTTTTTTTCTAAAACCTGAATACTTATCACTCAAAAAAACTTCTAAGCCTATCAAAAAATGTGCGATCCATTTTAACATTTCTAGCTTTAAAATTCTCTAACATAGCAATTTCTTCTATTATTTTCTTTTCATCGCTACTTAGCTTTTCAGGCACATAGACACTTAAATAGACCAATTGATCACCAGTTCCATAGCCGCTAAGATCATTAAACCCTTTTCCTTTTAAACGCAAAATCTTACCTGGCTGTGTTCCACTATCTATTTTTATTTTAACTAATCCATCCAAAGTTGGAATCTCTAAACTATTCCCCAAAGCAGCATCGGAAAAACTAATGTTTAGGTTATAGAGCACATTTTTTCCATCCCTTACAAAAAAGTCATGATGTTTTTCTTCCACAAGAATTATTAAATCTCCATTTACACCTTGACCACCTGCTGCAGCGTTGCCTTGCCCTTGCATGGATAATTGCATGCCATCAGCAACACCTGCTGGAATATTTAAACTAACTTCATGTTCTGCATAAATTAAACCATCAGGATTAGAACCACTTGGCCTATGACTAACACTAACACCAGAGCCATGGCAAGTAGGGCAAGTAGCAGTCGTAGCCATCTGTCCTAAAAATGTATTGGTTACCTTGCGCACAGAACCTTTGCCTTGACAGGTGCTACAAGTGCTGGTTTTAAGACCCGGAGCGGCAATTAATTTTTTATATTTTATTTTTTTTTCAACACCGTGTTTAATATCTTCTAAACTAAGCGATAATTTTATTCTAATATTTGTTCCAACAGCAGTCCGTCTGCCACCTCCGCCACCTCTGCCTCCAAAAAAGGATTCGAATGGACTGCCACCACCACCAAAAACATCGCCAAATTGACTAAAAATATCATCCATAGACATACCACTACCGCTAAATCCTCCGCCAGATGCCCCACCCATTCCTGCATGACCAAACTGATCATAACGCTGTTTTTTCTCTCCGTTGCTAAGCACTTCATAGGCTTCAGCAGCTTCTTTAAATTTTTCTTCGGCAGCTGCATTATCCGGATTTTTATCAGGATGATACTTTATTGCCAATTTTCTATATGCTTTTTTTATCTCTTCTGCACTTGCATTCTTTGCAAGTCCTAGCACATCATAATAATCTCTTTTTGCCATTTACTATTTTCTATTCTCCTATCACTACTTTTGCATAGCGTATCACCTTATCTCCAAGAAGGTATCCTTTTTCAATAATATCTACTATCTTTCCTTTCATATTCTCATCTTGGGCAGGTATAGTTGTTATCGCTTCATGTAAATCAACATCAAAATCGTCATTTATACTTGTTTTCATTACCTTTAGACCTTTTTGCTCCAAATTATTTTTTAACTTATTTAAAACCAAAAATAAGCCTGCTTTATCATCTTCATTTTCAACAGAATTTAAACCCCTTTCAAAATCATCTAATACAGGTATCATGCTAACAATAACCTCCTTGCCCGCAGAGGTAATTAGCTCTAAGCGCTCTTTTGCTGTGCGTTTTTTATAATTATCGAACTCTGCAAAAAGACGGGTATATTTATCTTTAGAAATAGCTATTTGATTTTCCAATAGCTCTTGTTCATTTACAATGCTATCTTCACCTTGGTTTTGATTAAACTCAATTTGTTCTTCTTCTATTTTGGATTTTTTTGTGATTTTTGCCATGATAATTCAACGATTAAATAAGTCAATTTTTGTATTGGCTCATTCAATTACCTTACCAAGTATACAAAAATGACAGATTGTCACTTAATGGTTGGAAACAATTCAGCCAATTTCTTTTCTAAAGCTAAACCCATCAAACCTTCAGCAATAATTTTTCCTTCCTTATCAATTAAAAATGTTTGAGGAATCTCGCGCACATTATAAAGCTTTACCACGGGCGACTGCCATTTTTGCATATCAGATACATGGTGTGGCCATGCCAAATTATCTGTTCCAATAGTTTTTATCCAATTATCTCTATCAACATCTAAAGATACAGATAGAATATCAAATTCAGGATTTTTAAACCTTTTATAGGCTTTTACAAGGTTTTTATTCTCTATTCTGCAATCCTTGCACCAAGATGCCCAAAAATCAATTAATACATACTTGCCTTTAAATGAGGATAAACTTACCTGCTTGTTGGCTGTATCAGCAAGTGAAAAATCAGGAGCTACTTTATCAATTGCATTATCTGACTTTATAACTGCCATAAAACCCAATGCAGCAACAGGCAAAATTACAAATATAATGACTTTTAAAAATTTAATGTTATTCATTTTTTATATTAATTATTTATTCAAACCTTTCAATAACTGCGCCAATTTTTCTGAGTCTTTCATCTATAAATTGGTAACCCCTGTCTATTTGGGTTATATTATTTATTGTGCTTGTGCCTTCGGCAGCTAATGCTGCAATAAGCATAGAAACTCCAGCCCTAATATCTGGCGAAGACATTGTTATACCTCGTAATTTAGTTTCTCTGTTGCTCCCAATAACTACTGCTCTATGGGGATCACAAAGTATAATTCTGGCTCCCATATCTATCAAATTATCTACAAAAAAGAGCCTACTTTCAAACATCCATTGATGAATTAGTAAACTACCCTTTGCTTGTGTGGCAGTTATGAGTGCAATAGAAATCAAATCGGGTGTAAAAGCAGGCCAAATTCCATCTCTGATTGTTAGCATAGAACCGTTTATTAATTTCTGTATGGAATAACTATCTTGTTGAGGTATATAAATATCATCACCCCTATACTCCATCGCTATACCCATTTTCTGAAAAGTTTTAGGAATAATTCCAAGCTCATTTATTGCACAATTCTTGATGGTAATTTCTGAATTTGTGGTGGCGGCTAAGCCAATAAAACTGCCGATCTCAATCATATCAGGCAATATAGTATGTGTGCAACCTTTTAATGAGCTTACGCCTTGAATAGTTAATAAATTAGACCCAACTCCAGAAATTTGTGCACCCATAGATTGAAGCATTTTACAAAGTTGCTGTAAATAAGGTTCACAAGCTGCATTATAAATAATTGTTTCACCTTTTGCCAATACCGCAGCCATTAAAATGTTTGCTGTGCCAGTAACAGATGCTTCTTCTAATAGCATATAGGTACCTGTTAATTGAGAGGCATCTACATGGTAGAATTGTTCTTCACTATTGTAATCAAATTTTGCACCTAATGCTTCGAACCCTCTAAAATGTGTATCTAAATGCCTACGACCAATTTTATCGCCACCGGGTTCTGGAATATAGGCGACACCAAATCTGGCTAGCATCGGCCCAACTATCATAATTGAACCACGCAAAGAAGCACCTTGCTTTTTAAAATCATCTGAGAGCAAATACTCTTGTTGAATATTTTTTGCACAAAAAGTATAGCTACTATTGCTTAATTTATGTATTTCCACGCCCAAAGATGCAAGCAAATCAATCAATTTGAGTACATCTCTGATTTGAGGAATGTTATTGATTGTTACCTTTTCTTGGGTTAATAAAACTGCAGAAATAATTTGTAGTGCTTCATTTTTTGCTCCTTGAGGCTGCAATTCTCCTTTTAACTGATGCCCTCCTTCTACTTTAAAATAAGCCATTATCTTCTTTTTTTATAACTATTTGAATTATTATGTTTTGTGAAACGATTATTACTCTTACCTTTTTTACGATGAAAGTTATTAGAAGTTCTTTGCCTTAACTCTATATCTGCATTGATATCATCTACAGAAATATTTATTTTACCATTTGATAGCGTATTTAGATGCGCCACAATCTGTTCGGTTGTAATTGCTTCATCATTCCAATTTTTACCTGAATTTTTCATAAATGACCCCAACATATCTAAATACATTTGTTTAAATTCTGGATTTTCAATATCAGCAACCTTATCTATCATCATCTGCAAATTTGCACCGTAATAACGATATTTAATAGATTGTGTTGGGTAACTTAATGGAGCAGGCTTGTTCATTTTTAGCGCAGGATCGGGTTTTGGATAAGGTGTATCTACATCAAGTTTGTAATCTGCTATAATATGAATATAATCCCATACTATATTTTCACAATCTTCAAGTTCCTTGAGCTGAGGGTTTAAACTAATCATAGCTGCTACTAAACAATATGCTTTTCTTGTTCTCTTTTGTTTATCAGGGTCTTCTAAGATATGTTGAATGAAACCTTGAATATTTCTGCCAAATTCATTTATAATAATATGTGGCTGTTGGGTGTTATAATCTATATGGTGCATTAATTATGCAAATTTAGTTTTTTAATGGTTTAAAACAAAAAAAAATCCTACCAAATTATTGATAGGATTTTTAAAGATTTTATTGAATCAGATTACTTTAATAATTTATCAGGGTTAAAAGAAGCTAACTCATAAACGTGCTTTCCTTTGTTTGCATCAAAAGCAATAAGTGTCATTTTGTCGTTGAACAATTTATCGATATCAAAAACTACTGGAACCATTAAGCCATTTTTCATATCAGAACCAGTAAAATTGCTTCCGCTATTGTCTGGTTTTAACTGCAATCTACTACTTTTAGAAATAAAAGACCATTCACCACGCCTTCCTATTTTAAATAAATTTAATGGGTCTAAAGTTTTTGCAGCAGCTCCTCTTGTTTGCTCACCTACGTACTGTGCCATAATTCTAGGGTCAACTCCTTTATTATCTCCATCTACCAACTCTAAACTATACGATCCAGTTCTTGTTAATACAAATACATAGCTGAAATTCTTAACAGATAATGAACTGTCAACTATTTGTTGGGTAGTGTCTAAAGGATTTGGTTTAGAAAAATAAGTATAGAAATTAGCGTTTTTTATGTTGTAATTTGCGGTTAAATCAACTGCAGTGCTATCATCTTCTGTACCTACTTTTTTTGCAGTGTATTCATATTTGCTTATCTTCCACTCATTAGATACGCGGTCTCTTTTTGTCCTTAGACTGATTCCAGGGCCTTCTTCATATTTACATGATGAAAACACAATTGAAATGGCTAAAACTGAATAAATTATTTTGTTCATTACTTTTACTTATAAATTTTGGACAAAGATAAAAGATTTTTGATTACAATAACAAATTAATTTTCATAAAATACCAATCAATTATTTTATGATTCTTAATTTAGCAAAACTAAGCACCAAAACTTTAGCTCCAAAATCATCAAAATTAATACTTGCCCTTTTCTGTCCTCCCTCCCCTTCTATCAGAATTACTTCTCCATAACCAAAACGATTGTGTTCCACCTTATCGCCTATTGCAAGTTCTTGCAAGTCTTCGGGTATAAATGATGAAGATAGTTTTGGGGATAAAGTTTTACCACCCATATTTCTTTTTAAACTTGATATTAATTGTGCTGTAGTATTTGTGGGCAGTTCTTTTTTCAAACCAATTAGTGGAGAAATGCCTTTAAAAGTTGCCATTTCAATATACTTTTTATCTATTTCTTCGATAAATCTACTTGGCTCGCAACTTAATAGGCTACCAAATCTAAATCTAGAGGTTGCAAAACTCAACGAAAGTTTTTTTTCGGCCCTTGTAATTGCAACATAAAATAATCTACGCTCTTCTTCTAAATCTTGCCTGCTACCTAATGACATCTGTGAAGGAAATAAATTTTCTTCTAAGCCAACAACAAAAACAGACGGAAATTCGAGCCCTTTGCTTGCGTGAATTGTCATTAACGATACTTTATCCTTGTCCTCATCAGTTTTTTTATCTGCATCTGTAAGCAAGGCTATATCTTGTAAAAAGGTTGGTAAATCTTTATCAAGTTCTGAAGTATCGTCTTCTACAAACTCTTTTATACCGTTTAACAATTCTATTAAATTTTCGTATCTACTAATGCCTTCAACGGTTTTATCAGTATGCAATGTAGTTAATAAGCCCACTTGTTTTGCTACATGATATGCAAGGTCGTGTGCATTATGACTTTCTAACATGGTTCTAAAACTTTGTATCATTAAACCAAATCCGTAAACTGTGGCCGATGTTTTACCCAAAATTGAATGTCGTGTAGCAGTGCATACAACATCAAAAATGGATTGATTTGTTTGATTGGCTATAAGAATCAACCTATCTATTGTGCTTGCCCCTATTTTTCTAGAGGGATAATTTATAATTCTTTTAAGCGCTTCCTCATCATTAGGATTAACAATTAGCCGCAAATAGGCTATCATATCTTTAATCTCTTTACGCTGATAAAAGCTTGTTCCTCCATATATTCTGTATGGCACTGATAGTTTTCGCAATGCTTCTTCAAAGCTTCTAGATTGAGAATTGGTTCTATACAAAATGGCAAAATCGCTGTTTGCCATTTGGTTTTGCATTTTTTGCTCAAAAATAGATTGGGCTACTATTCTACCTTCTTCATTATCTGTTACTGCTCTAACAACACTAATTTTTTCACCACTATCATTATCTGTCCAAACAGTTTTTTCTAATTGTTCCTTATTATTAGCAATAATATGGCCAGCAGCTAAAACGATATTTTTTGTACTTCTATAATTTTGTTCTAGTTTAAAAACTTTGGCATCATAATAATCTTTTTGAAAACTTAGTATATTTTTTATCGTTGCACCCCTAAAGCTATAAATACTCTGTGCATCATCGCCCACAACACAAATATTTTCATGGGCTGCGGCTAATCTTTTTATGATGGAATATTGGCAAACATTGGTATCCTGATACTCATCTACCATGATGTATTTAAACTTGTGCTGGTATTTTAATAAAACATCGGGGTGCAACCGAAATAATTTGTCAGTATTGAGCAATAAATCGTCAAAATCCATAGCGCCTGCTTTGAAACATCTGTCCACATAAGCCTGATATATTTGATAAAATTTACCTCTTCCTGCCTTAAAATCATAATCCATTAATTCTGGCGATGCAATATAAGCTGCTGGATTAATAAGGTTATTCTTACAATTTGAAATTCTACTGTATATTACAGAAGGCTTATACACTTTATCTGCATCTAAATTCAATTCTTTTATAATTGTTTTGATCAAACTTTTACTATCATCTGTATCATAAATGGTAAAAGCACTAGGATAGTTGAGTCTATCAGCTTCAAAACGCAGTATTTTAGCAAACACGGCATGAAATGTACCCATCCATAAGTTTTTAGCCTCTGCACCACAGATTGTATAAATACGCTGCTGCATTTCTTTGGCGGCTTTATTAGTGAATGTTAATGCCAAAATATTAAAAGCTGGTATTTCTTGCCTAATAAGGTGTGCTATTCTATATGTGAGCACCCTGGTTTTTCCAGACCCTGCTCCTGCAATTATCATTACAGGCCCTTCTGTTTGAAGTACGGCTTTTAGTTGTTCTGGGTTTAATCCATTGAGATAAGGGGGGTTTTCCATTTTTTTTATATCTAAATTGCAAAAGTAAAGTTTTTTTTATTGGGTTGAAAATTTTTATATGCCTTTTTTAATTTATTAGATTCAAATAATTGAAATAAATTTTAATACATAAAATTTTTAAGCTCATTTTTTATTATGATTAAAAATATTGACTTTTGCAGCATAAAACTCACAAGATGATACTTCAAAAAAAACTCTATACTATTGGTGGCCTAAATGCTTTAGAAATTGTTAAAGAATTTGACGCACCCTTATATTTATATGACTTTGACACGATAAAAAAAAATTACGAAATGCTTTTTAAAGCATTCGAAGGAGTAAAGTTAAAATTAAACTATGCTTGTAAGGCATGCAGCAATGTGCGCATCATGCGCGAAATTAAAGATTTAGGTGCAGGTTTAGATGCTGTTTCTATTCAAGAGGTTTGGCTAGGATTAGAGGCTGGCTTTGCAGCAAGCGAGATTTTATTTACCCCAAATTGTGTATCTATTGAAGAAATAGATTTAGCGATAAAAGAAGGAGTAAGAATAAACATTGACAATTTATCTATTTTAGAACAATTTGGCAATCGGTATGGCAACAAAGTACCAGTTTGTATAAGGCTTAATCCGCATATTATGGCAGGCGGAAACAGCCATATTTCGGTGGGGCATATAGACAGCAAGTTTGGAATAAGTATTTATCAAATGCGCCATCTTTTAAGAATTTGCAACAATTATAATCTTAATGTGAATGGATTGCACATGCATACTGGAAGTGACATATTAGACGCTGATGTTTTTTTAAGAGGTGCAGAATTATTATTTGAGGCAGCAGAAAACTTTAAAGATTTGGAGTTTATGGATTTTGGCTCTGGATTTAAAGTAGCCTACAAAGAAGATGATATTAAAATAGATATAAATAGTATAGGAAAAAAAATAACAAAGCGATTTAAAGAATTTTGTATTGAATATGGAAAACCACTAGAGTTATGGTTTGAGCCCGGCAAATACTTAATAAGCGAAGCAGGCTATTTTTTAGTTAAAACCAATGTTATAAAACAAACCACTAGCACAGTATTTGTAGGCGTAGATAGTGGGCAAAACCATTTGATAAGGCCAAAATTGTACGATGCTTACCACCAAATCATAAACTTGTCTAACCCCAGTGGAGAAAATAGAATATACTCTGTTGTTGGATATATTTGCGAAAACGACACTTTTGGTTGGGATAGGCAATTAAATGAGGTTAGAGAGGGCGATATTCTTGCTATTAAAAATGCTGGGGCTTATGGCTTTGCAATGAGCAGCAACTATAACAGTCGATTTAAACCAGCGGAAGTTTTAGTAAAAGATGGAAAAGCTATCCTTATTAGAAAGCGAGAAACAATAGATGATATTTTAAAAAATCAAATTTACTAGTTTTTTGCACTTATTGCATTAATGACTTGATACCTATTTCCTGACTCCTTCCATAATAAAATAGTGATGTACTGATTTGAGTTTATGCTTTTCTCAAAAGTATGCAAAAACTCTTTTGTCAAAGATTCATTTTCTTTTTTGATGATAGATTTACCCCAAGTGCCATCTGCGGCAGCTTTGATCACATTGTCATGGATGGTAGGATTAGAAGATGATGATGCCTGATTAAAACTTAATCCATTTTCCATCAAATATGCTGATAAAAAATAGTTGCCTGCTTCGAATTCTGCATTCAATGAAATTCCATATTTTATAAATGCTTTATTTTCTTTTATAGTCATCTTTGCCGCTATAGATGCACCTGTTGTTTTACTGGGCCGGTTTATTAAAAGATTCGCTCTATCTATGCTTGCAGCGCTATTAATATTATTATTAACCAAAACCATTGCAATAGAATCTGACACCCAAAGCTGTGGTGTATAAAAGCTTTCATACCTATTATCTGCAATTGCTTCTGAAATATTGGTAATCATAGGATCTCCATATTTTATATGAACCGCAATAGGAACTATTAAATTATCATATTGTGCAATTAAATTTTTAAATGTTGGTTTGCCCCAACTGCCGCAGCCCGGGCATCCTGTGCTGGTAAAATCAAATAAAACTGGCCTGTACACAAAATCATAACTTAAATTGCCCAATTCTGGAGCTGATGCAATTTTTTCTGGTGTTTCAATTTTTGGGGATGTATTGTTTTTATCTTTTTTACATGAAAATAAAAAAAAAGCGAAACCTAGACCTAGCAGTGTAAAATATATGTTGCTTTTCATTATGCAAACTTAAATGCAAATAAATAACTTATTGTCAATCAAATCTCATTTTATGATTATAAAATAAAGAAATTGCGAAAATCATCACTAGGCTTTCAAAACAGCCAACTTTAATTTAAAACCAAATAAATTCTCGATTACAAGGATAATAAAATTATAAAAACTATCATGCAAAAAAAAACTCCATAAATTATGGAGTTTCTTAGATATTGAAAAAAATTAAGCTTTTCCTACAATTGAGACAAAAGACCTGCCGTTTTTTCCTTTTTTAAATTCTACTAAACCATCAGAAAGTGCGAACAGAGTGTGGTCTTTCCCTATACCAACATTGCTGCCTGGGTGGTGTTTTGTTCCCCTTTGTCTAACAATGATGTTTCCTGAAATAGCGGATTGCCCACCAAATATTTTAACACCAAGTCTTTTACTATGTGATTCTCTTCCGTTTTTTGAACTACCTGCTCCTTTTTTGTGTGCCATTATATTATCCTTTAATCGATTCTATTAATAATTGTGAAAGATATTGCCTGTGTCCATTAGACTTTTGGTATCCTTTTCTTCGTTTTTTCTTAAAAACTGTTATTTTATCGCCTTTTAGGTGTTTTATGACTGTGGCACTAACACTTGCGCCAGCAACTGTTGGAGCACCAATGGAGATTTTACCCTCATTATCTATCAATAAAACATCATCAAAACTAACTTTGTCTCCTTCTTTTGCATCCATTCTATTAACATAGATTTTTTGATCTTTGCTAACCTTAAACTGAATGCCTTGTATATTAACTACCGCGTACATAATTTCTAAATGAGGTGCAAAGGTAATTAATTTTATTAATTTTACAAATCATTAATAAAAAAAATCTGCTATTTTTTAATTCCCCGTTTTATGTCCACTTCGGGCCATAATGCTTTGCCAGTATTAATATTCTGAAGCAATTGAAGGGCCAATAATGGTGAATATAAATAAGCACGAGAACCCATACCAGTAAATGAATACACATTTTTATACCCCTTTATTAAACCAATGATGGCATTTCTATCAAAGGTACTAGGCCTGAATGCTGATTGGTGCGCAATTAATTTTGTGTAATTTAAACCAAACTTTGCAAATTTATCAAGCAACAAGTTTTTATGCTCTTCTTGCGGTGTATCGCTTGCAGCATCTTTTATATAGGTGCTGCCAAGTTTATTGACACCATTTTCAGTAGGCAATAAAAACACCCCCTCAGTGTGTAAAAAATTTATTTGGTTAGGAATAGCTAAAGTTAAAATATCTCCAAGCAATGGCATTAAAATATCTTTTCGATAATTTTCGGCTAAAAAATCATGTATTAAATCATTACCTGTTGCTAAAATAATTGCATCAAATTGATTGCTAAAATTATTAATTATCTCATTATGCGCTATATGAGCTCTAATTGGCTCTAAATTCAAATAATCTTTAGTTTCTATCCACCCCGATTTGAGTATTGTATACAAGTATTCGTTTTCTATTTTTTGGCATTCTAAAAAACCCCGCTCCATTGCATCGCTAAAATCCCAATCATTGGCTTCTTTTTGATTGCTTACTTTAAAGGTCATTCTTTGCGGCCTAATTGCTTTACTATTATGCTCCTTATAGAAATTCCAAGCAAAATCAGCAAAATCTTCACCACGCCAAAGTACCTTTTTTCTGCTAATCGCAATTGGGTTAATAATTCCAGCAGCTATTTTACTTGCTGTATTTTGTTTTTGGATATCAAATATAGTGGCCGTGAAACCAAGTTGCTTTGCGGTGTGATAAAGGGTTGTTCCTGATATGCCTGCTCCTATTATTGCTATTTTCACGAAGTTAATAATCTATCAATAATAATGCCTGAAGCTACTGCAGCATTCAAAGAATCAAAATCACCACGTTTTGGAATCGCAATTTTTTTGACATTATTTCTTTCAAGTAATTGAGCATTAATACCATGACTCTCGCTACCAATGACAATATGTTTTACAACTGCTTTTTTTTCTTTAATTTCATAAACACTACTGCCATCAAGCACACAGGCATAAATGCATTGATCGCATTTTTCAGCAATTTCAATTAAATCTTGCCTGATAATTGATAAGCTACTCACTGCGCCCATAGATGCTGCAATTACTTTTGGATTAAATTCATCAACGGTATTGGGTGAAAGCACCAATTGTTTTATGCCATACCATGCTGCAATGCGCATAATTGCTCCCAAGTTTCCTGGATCACTTATATTATCTAACCAAATACTATTTGTTTTTGAATTAAACACGGGTAAATCTTGTTTAAAATCAACTAAGGCAATAACATCCTCTCTTGATTTAAACGCACTAAACCGCTCTAAAGTATTTACATTTGTCGTAAACAAATCTGAGTCTAAAAAACTTTCGTAAAGGTTGTAATTTTGATGAGTACAGTAAATTTCTGGAATAAAATATCCATTTTTTTTAAACTCGTTAATAATTTTATGGCCTTCAATCAAAAATTGGGAGTATTTTTGACGATATTTTTTAAGGTGAAGATTTTTAAGATATTTAATTTGGTGCTGAGTAATGGTATCCTGCATGCTTTAATTTTATTTATTGTATCTATTTTTTATGGCTGTTCTCCTTATAAAGCTGTCCCAAAAGGACAGTATCTTTTAAAAGGGAGCAAAATTAAGCTAGAAAAACCAATAAAGAAACCTCAAATTGAAGAAATTGAAGCCCAAATAAGAATAAAACCAAACAGAAAGATTTTGGGGATTTACCGTTTTCATGTCAGGGCATATAGCTTGGGCACTAGAAGAAGAAAAACATATAAAAACGAGCAAAAAAAAGTGCGCAAGTTTTTAAGAAACAAGGTAGGAGAGGCTCCCGTATTGTTAGACACAAATTTGATAGAAAGATCTACTAAAAATATTAATCAGCTCTTTTTTAATAAAGGTTATTTTAATAATAAGGTTAGTTATAGTGTTAAATATAAGGGCATAAGAAGAAAAAGAGCATTTGTTACTTATTTTATATCACCAAAAGAGGTTTTTACAATTCAAAAGTATCAAATAAACTCAAGCAGCTATGATATAGATTCTATTCTTAACCATAAAGATAATCTAAAAAAAGTAATCACCCTTGGAAATCAGATAGATTTTGATGAATTAATTAAAGAGCGAACCAACATAAATAACCTGCTTAGAAACTCTGGTTATTATTATTTTGGCAAAGAGTATATTGAGTTTGATATAGATACAATGGCTAAAAAAGTTAATGTAGAAGCCATTATCTTAAATCCAGAAAATGATAAATCGCATCAAAGAGTGGTGTATGGAAAAACGTATGTTTCTATTCCCCTGATGGAAACTTACGCAAGAAACCTGATAGAAATTATTGAAAAAAACAATGCCTCTTACGAGTTACATGGCTATCCATTAGATCCCGAAATATTGCAAAAAAGAATTACAATCACCAAAGGAAATTATTTTTCTCAAGCAGAAATAGACAGGATTTATGTTAGACTAACAGAAATTGGGCTTTTTAGAATTGTAGACATCTCATTTAAACAAAATATATTGGACACGTTGGGCACAATAGATTTATACATCAATTTGATTCCTCATGCAAAACAAGCTTATACCATAGAACCACAAGGCATAATATCATACGATATACCTACACTTGGACAAACGAGCAATAACGGCAATTTTGGTGTTGGAAATGCATTTACATACATTAACAGAAATACATTTGGGAAGGCAGAACAACTCGATTTATCTGCAGTAACAAGTTTTCAAGCTCAATTTGGAGGAAGTACAAATACTTTTGTAGAGCAATCTGTAAATGCGCGGTTAAAATTGCCTGCAAGCAGATTGTTAAAAAACATCGATAAAAATCCCAAAATACTAAATGTGAGCACCCAAATTGGTGTTTCATATATTTATCAAGACAATCCTGATTTTAATAGAAATATTTTACCTCTAACCCTTACCTATTTAATTAATAAGACAAAGAGAAATAATTGGCAAATTTGCCCAATCGATATCAATTTCAATCGATCTATTGTTGGCCGCAGTTATTATAATGGCTTAAATCCAGATCAACAAAAGTTTATCGATTTATTATTTAACAGAAACTTATTGGCATCATCTCACATATCTTATTTCACCCTTAGACCATCTTTGAGGAGCGAGAAAAGAACATGGTTTATTAAGGCCAATGTACTAGAACTTGGCGGCAACAGCCTATTTGCTTTAGCAAGAATATTTAATTTTAAAAAAGATGCTGAAGGAGCATACAATCTGCTGGGAGTGCCTTTTTCGCAATTTATAAAGAGCGATATTGACATCAGGCTAACTAAAAAAATTGATGAAAACAATACCTTTGTTTATAGAATAAATACAGGAATTGCTCTGCCCTATATTAATAGAAAAGTGTTGCCAATAGATAAACGCTATTTTATAGGTGGAGCAAATAGTTTAAGAGGTTGGAATCCCAGAGCAATGGGTCCAGGAAATTATAATGACAGTAGTAATACCATTTCTTTAGTAAGAACAGGTGAATTATTGTTTGTTTGCAATATTGAATATCGTTTTGATCTTATAGACAACAAAGCTGAACTTGCAATTTTTATGGATGCAGGCAATGTTTGGGATATAACTCAAGGAACTAAGGGAGTTGAGAAATTTAGCTTCAATAATATGTTTAACAGCACTGCTTTAAACACTGGATTAGGTTTAAGGTTAAATTTTCAGTTTTTTATGATCAGACTTGATTGGGGAATTAGAATGCACAATCCTGCTTTGCCAATAAATGAAAGGTGGATTATAAAAGATATTGCAACCCCCAATTTTTTTACAAAACAAACTTGCCTTAATTTTGGATTAGATTATCCATTTTAGTACTAATTACTGCAGAGGAGCACTGCCATTTATTGTAATTTCTTTGCCATTAAAATCAAAAAATTGAGTCAAGGTGTTTTCACCAAAAATATCGTACTTAAATGTCCTCCAAGCTATACCTTCTCTCCCTTGTTTTGTAGGTGTATTTTGCAAATTCAGGTAAATTTCTTTGGTATTGTTGCCCATGCTGTCATATTCAAACTGCACACTAACACAAGCACATTTTTTGAGCAAAAGAGGCTTTTTGTTGATATCAAAATAACTGTTTTTTAATAATAACCCTTGTGAACTATACTCCATTTTTTTTAGGTGTGCTAAATTATCTTCTGGCACCACAGGCTTATCATTTGCATCAAAAAAAGACTCTTCTAATAAGTTACCCGCTTCATCATAAAGCATGCTTGTTTTAGCATATAGATTTAAAGCAGAATTCTGTATGTTTCCTTTATTATCGACAAAATATTTAGTTTTCATATCACCATTTTCAGTATATTCATATTTCTCGCCAAATGCACCAATTTTTTTATTAAAAGATGGTTTATTATTTGCATCAAAAAATAGGCGTTCTATATTATTTGTATTTCCATCAAACTTATTTTGCTGTATTGCATAGCCATCAATATTATTAATTGGTTTCAAAAATATATCAAGCAAAATTTGAGATGTCATGCATCCATATTTATCATATTCCATTTTTCGATAAGCCATGCCCGATTGTTTATCTGCCTCTACTTGCATGTTTTCATTTAAAAAACTATTTTCTACAATATTTCCCATTGTATTGTAGGTATATTTTGTAGCGTGAATTTCATCCACAGATATGGGTGTTTGCTTATCTTTATAAAAAGACACTAGCTCTAGCAAGCCTTTAGCGGTATAACTGGTTTTTCTAAAATAAACATTTGCCCCACCCGACATGTCTAATACTTTTTGATAAGCATCTACTCTGCTTTCCCAAATTATTTGCCCTTGCTTATTGGTTTCAAATTTTCGTAAAGGAACATCTAAAACTGGTGTTTTATTTATGTTTAACATCAATTCTGAAATGGGCATATTATTTTGCATTGCAATTTTTTTATAGGCTAATTTAATTCCCTCTTTTGACTTTCCTTGCGAAATGATTTTACCAAATTTATCATAGTTAGCTATTATTATGCTAGAATCTGTATAATCGTATTTGCGTTCAGCAAAACCATATAGATAGCTATTTTCTATAGTATTTTTGATAACAAATGATACAGCAACAATGCTATTATCTTGGTTATATGTAATTTTAAAACAATCTGTTTTTTTTACAATCGATGTATCTAAAGGATTAAAACCTTGAGGTAAATATCCATTTACATTAAATTGTACATTTTTAAAATAAGCAGAACGCATCTTAATGTTAGTTAATGTTTTAACTTCTCCAGCTTTTTGGCCACAACCTGCTAGAATTGCTAAGCTAAAAAGAAACAAGGGAAAAGAGTTATTGTGTTTTTGCATAATTTTTTGGTATTTGATTATTAAAACGAAAAAGACCTTGATATATTTTTTGATTATTATAATTTTCTTCCACCCATTCAAAAGCATTATTTGCAATTTTTAAATACAGTTCTTTTTTTGTTGCTAATAAAATCATTTTTTCAGCAAATTCATGCGCATTATTAGCTATAAGGCAGTTAAACCCATCTTTTGCTTTTAAACCACTCATGCCTATTGCTGAAGAAACGATAGGTTTTCCAATAATCATTGCTTCTAATGCTTTAATTCTCAATCCGCTTGCAGCCTGCAATGGAATGCATAAAATATCATTTTTTTGCATAAAATTTTGCGCATTTTCTACCTCACCGTGTATATAAATTTGACTGTTGTTTTCTTTGCTATGCACGTATTTGTCATAATCATTTTGCATACCTTTGCCTGCAAGATGAAGAGAGGCTGAAGGAATTTTTTGATGAACAATTGGCCAAACTTCTTCTATTAACCAATTTATTGCATTCTTATTGGGCAGCCATTCCATAGAACCAATATGAAAAAAACGCATGCCAAATTCGGGTAATGGAGAATGATTAAAATCAAAACCCATAGGAAGATAATATGAAGGTGATTTAGAAAATTCTTTGACCCAATTTTGGTCTTCTAAACTTATTGGAAGCAATGCGTCAAAATGATTTATCAGTATAATTTCTTCTTTTTTTAGTACCTGTGACAAATATGCAAGGTATAATTTTTTTAATATATTTTTTTCAAAAAAAGCAAGTTTTTCCCATATTTGATGCTCAACATTATGCATTCTCAGAACAAAATTAGCATTACTATGACGTGAAATATCTGCTAAATATGGTGCCATAAATAAATTCTCAAAATGAATAATATCGTAATGCTTATTTTTTACTATTGATATAAGTTTCTGTGCGATTTGATATTTATAAAACCGCGATAGATTATAAGACCTTTGTTGTATTAATGCTTTTATACCTCCCCAAATACTTAGGCTTGTATCAATGTTTGCTAAGGTTACATTTTGTCCAAAAACCTTATTTACAATTGTTTCATTCACAAAATGCTTTTTAGTATTTAAAAAGAATAAATCTACTTCATAGCCTAGTTTTTCTAAATTTTTTATTAGTGAAAAAGTAGCTGCTGCACCCCCATCTTTTAGTGGATACGGCACCCTATTGTTTAGCAATAAAATTTTTTTATTTCCCAATTTTTAATTTCAATTTTCTAAAAAACTTTTTATAAACATCTGCATCAAATAAAGCAGAATCTATAGCGGCTTTATAATAAATAAATATTGCAATTGGGGCAAAAACAACTATTGCAAACCACATTCCAAATGTGAGGTTCCAAACCCCCTCTTTTGCCATCTTCTCTCCAATTAAATTTACAACATAATAAATGATAAACATGACTACAGATATTACCAAAGGCATACCTAAGCCTCCTTTTCTTATAATAGTTCCCAAAGGAGCAGCAATTAAAAAGAGTATTAAAATAAGCACTGAGAGTGTCACTTTTTTATGTCGCTCACTCAGGTATAAAATTCTATTGGCCTCATTTTCTTTATTTGCATTTATAGTATTTTCACAAATATCTCGCTGCATACGCAAGCTATTTTGCACTGCCATAATCACTTGAGCGTGAACTGAAACAGGTATTCTTGACAAAAAACCAGTATCTTTTATAATTGTCATTGAATCTGGTATAGTCACAAATGTTACAGCAGTGTCAAAAACTCGGTAATATGATTTCATGTAGTCTTTCTGAAAATTATTTCGTTCTTCAATATCCTTTTCTGTGCTATCAATATTGGCATTCAAATCATTTAGGCCCTGCATTCTATAGTCACCTTTAAACAATTCTTTTTCTGTTTTTTTAAGATCTAATGCAGATAAATCAAAAACCATCTCTTGCTTTTCAAAAGAGGTAGTATTAGATTGATTATTGGTTGAATAATTGGCTTGGTCAGTCATTTCTTCATACCTAATGCCATTATTGAGGGTAAAGTATAATAATTTTTTATTTGCAGACAAATACATTCTACCACTTTTTGCCTTAATCACATTTATTTGCTCTGAGGTATATTTTTGTTCATATATTATAATATCTTCTATACTTTCATCATCGGCTAATTTTTTACCGACTTTAATGCTGTAACCCTCAATATCATCATAAAAAACACCCTCTTCAATATTAAAAGCTGGTTTTTTATTTCTTACATCCCAAAGCAAACTTTTAGACTCCAAATTGGCTCTAGGAATTACATAATTTACAAAAAAGAAAGCACCAATAGCTATAAAAGTTATAAATATAAAATTTGGCAATAAGGTTTTGAGCAAAGATATTCCGCTAGATTTGATTGCTACAATTTCAAAATGTTCTGCAAGGTCACCATAAGCCATTAAGGCACTAAGCAAAACCGCAAGTGGCAAGGCCATTGGTACCAAAGAAGCAGTAGTTAGCATTAATAGTTTTATAAAAACCCAGCTACTTAAACCTTTTCCTATAATTTCATCAATGTATAACCATAAAAAATGCATTAGAAAGAGAAACATAGTAATAGCAAAACTTGCAATAAAAGGCCCAATTAGCGCTTTAATTAAACGCAAGTGAATTTTTTTTATCATTTTATGGTTTGCAAAAATACTGTTTTAAAATCCAATATTCATGTTTATAAAATGATTTAAGCAACGATTACTTTTCATTGAAAATATATTTTTTTGCTTGTACGCAATAAACTGCAGCGTTATTTTCAATAGCTTTTACTTCATTTTCTGTTAAAGCTCTTTTTACCTTGGCCGGCATACCTATAACCATACTATTTGCTGGGATAATTGTATGCTCTGTTACCAATGCTCCTGCACCTATGATACAATTATCTCCAATAACACAATTATTCATCAATATGGCTCCCATGCCCACAAGCACATTATTTCCAATTACGCAACCATGCACAATAGCCCGATGGCCTATAGTGCAATGATTGCCAATAATAACTGGCTTTTTAGGATCTACATGAATCACACATAAATCTTGAATGTTTGAGTATTTTCCTATAGTTATCAAATCATTATCTCCTCTTAAAACAGCTCCAAACCAAATAGAACTATCCTCGCCTATATTGCAATTGCCAATAAGTGTAGCGTTTGGTGCCACAAAAACACTCTTGTGAATATTGAAATTATTTTTTATATTTGGCATTAAATTATTTTAATAAATTATGCAAATATTAATCCAAAATATAGGAAAATTAACGGGAATTTTAGCATCAGACATAAAAGTGCTAAAAGGAGCGCAAATGAATGAAGTGGAAAGTATTGAAAACGCTTATCTTTTAGTTGAAAATGGACTAATTACATCCTTTGGGCATACGCTAGAAAAGCCAACACATATAGAGGAAATTATTGATGCAGATGGTGCAGAAGTTATGCCATGTTTTATAGATTCGCACACCCATATTGTATATGCAAAAAGTAGAGAAAAAGAATTTGAATTAAAAATAGCTGGTAAAACTTATGCTGAAATTGCAGCCGCTGGTGGAGGCATTTTAAGCTCTGCTGCGACCATTAAAGCTATAACTGAGGATGAATTATTTGAAATATCACTAGCACGCGCGTGGAAATTGATAAAAATGGGCACAGGAGCATTAGAGATAAAAAGTGGGTATGGATTAGATTTTGCAAACGAATTAAAAATGCTAAATGTGATTAATAGATTAAAAAAGGAATTGCCTATTTCAATAAAAACAACTTATTTGGCGGCACATGCATTGCCAAAAAATTTCAATGGAGATAGCGCATCTTATGTAAATGAAGTTATTAATAAATGGTTACCAAAGTTAAATAAACTTTGTAATATTGATTATATAGACGCTTTTTGTGAAAAAGGCTTTTTTTCTATTGCTGATACTCAAAATATTATTGATGCAGGGCTAAAATATGGAATAAAAACAAAGCTACATGGCAATCAATTAGGAAACAGCGGGGGCGCACTGCTAGCTGCAAAAAATAATATTTTAAGTGTAGACCATTTAGAGTATTTAAACCAAGAAGAAATGGATGAATTAAAAACTAAAGATACGCTAGCAGTGATATTACCGCAATGTTCTTATTTCCTTAAAATGCAATATGCACCTGCTTTAGAAATGTTAAAAAATAATTTAGCAATAGCAATTGCTTCAGACTATAATCCTGGTAGCTCACCAAGTGGTAATTTATGGTTTGCTTGGAGTTTGGCTTGCACTCAAATGGGGCTAACTCCCCAAGCAGCTTTTAATGCCTTAACAATAAATGCTGCTGCTGCAGTAGAACTTTCAGACAAAATGGGCAGCATAAGTGTAGGTAAATACGCTAACTTTATCTTTACGAAAAAACAAGAACACCTCTCCTACTATCCTTATAGTTTTGGTGAAATTCACGCAAAAAAAGTGATGATTGATGGTGTTTTTATTTAAAAAAAGTCTGAATTTAAAAACAGCCTACACTAGCCAAGATTTGTAATAATTGGGGTCTTCCATGGACAATGCTTCTTTGGTAATTTGCAATGGATAAAACGGATCTATCATCACTGCAAGTTCTGAGGTTTCTTTTTTTCCAATACTTTTTTCTACGGTGCCAGGGTGCGGCCCATGAGGGATACCCTTTGGGTGTAATGTAATCATGCCTTTTTCTACATGTTTTCTGCTCATAAAATCTCCATCTACATAATACAATATTTCATCACTATCTACATTGCTATGATTGTAGGGGGCAGGTATTGATAATGGATGATAATCATATAAACGAGGCACAAAACTGCAGATTACAAAATTACGGCCTTCAAATGTTTGATGTATTGGAGGAGGTTGATGCACCCTACCTGTGATAGGTTCAAAATCATGGATAGAAAAAGCATAGACATAAACATGCCCATCCCACCCCACCGCATCAAATGGATGTGCGGCATAAATATACGGAAATATATGTCCTTGTTTTTTTATCATCACTTTAAAATCACCTTTTTGGTCAATAGGTTCAACATAGGTTGGTAATTTTATATCGCGCTCGCAAAAAGGAGAATGTTCCATTAATTGACCTTGCTTATTTTGATAGCGCTTCGGCATTGTGATAGGACTAAAAGACTCTGTGATTAACAACCGATTGTTTTCATCTTCAAATTTAATTTGATATATTGTGCCTCTAGGAATAACCAAGTAATCCCCATATTCAAAACTAATTTCTCCATAAATACTTTTTAGCGTTCCTTTGCCTTGGTGTACAAAAATAACTTCATCAGCATCTGAATTTTTAAAAAAATAATCTTCCATACTTTTTCTAGGCGCTGCACTAACTATATGTAAATCGCTGTTTACTAACAATGGAACTCTGCTTTTAAGATAATCATCATGAGGAGGTGTATTAAATGTCATAAAACTGCGGGCTTGCATATTTACATTTATGGCAATATTGGGCGCTACACTATAATGTTTGCCTATTTCTTTAACTAAAGTAGGCGGGTGGCAATGATAAACAAGCGAATAATCACTGCTAAAACCTTCTGTGCTTACTAATTCTTCCGAATATAGTGTACCGTCTGTTTTTCTGAACTGAGTGTGGCGTTTTTTTGGAATATTTCCTAACCGATGGTAAAATGACATAAGTATTTCTTTTTTTTTGTCAAAAATAAGGGTAATTTGCATAAAATTCTATGAGAAACTTTATTTTAATTTCAATTGCTATATTTTTTGGCCTAAATAGCTGTAAACAAGGTACTATAAATGGTGTAATAATTAACTATAGCGACTCCACTTTAAGCAAACAAATTTTAAATTTATCAGAAAAAATAAAAAAAGAACCAAAAAATCACGAATATTATTACTTAAGGGCAAATGAATGGACAAAAAGTAATCGAAATGAAGAGGCCATGATAGACATTTCTGCTGCGCTAATATTAGATAAAGAAAATGCGGTATATATGTATAAAAAAGCAGATTTGATGATGGCAAAAGACTCGGTTGATATACAATCTGCGGCAGAGTTACTTGAAAAAGCAATAAAAACTGCTCCTAATTTTGAAGATGCAATATTTTTATTAGGAAAAATAAAATTAGCAAGACAAGAGTATGAAAGTGCTTTAGCAAAATTTGATGAACTTATACTAATAGACCCAAATAATGCAAAAGCACACTTTTACAAAGGGTTGGCTTTTAAAGAAAATAATTTTTTAGACAAGGCAGAAGAAATGTTTTTTAAATCAAAAGAAATAGACAATAACTATTATGATGCATATATGCAATTGGGCATTATTTATGAAAAAAAAGACCCTAAACTGGCGCGAGGTTTTTACAACAACGCCATAAGAATAAATCCTGATAGTGACGAAGCCAATTATGCTCTTGGTATGATAAATCAACAACAAAATCAATATAAAGATGCATATCAATTTTATAAGCAGGCATTAACTTTAAACCCTGGGCATAGATTTGCAGCCTATTCAAGTGCATTTATAGATGTAAAATTCGAGAATTATGAAAAGGCACTTTCTACTTTGGATAAAATAATTTTATTAGACCCAAATTATACAAATGCAATGAACCTTAGGGCTTTTACTTATGAAAAAATGAATGACAAGGCAATGGCAAAAAGCAATTACAAAAAAGTTTTAGAAATAAATCCTAAAGACTCTTTAGCTAATATAGGTTTAAAATTGCTAAATTAAACCCTTGCAAATTCAAAATTTATATCATTTAAATATAAACCCATTATTTATTTCTATTTAACCATCTGCTTAATTGTTCCGTTAGCGAATACATTATAGGCACTACAATAAGTGTGAGAAAAGTAGCAAAAGTGAGTCCGAAAATAATTGTCCAACTCAATGGCCCCCAAAAACTAGCATTGTCTCCTCCCCAATAAATATTAGGATTTAGCTTTGTAAATAATCCATTAAAATCAAAATTTAAACCAGTAGCCAATGGAATTAAACCAAGTACTGTGGTGATAGCAGTTAACAAAACTGGTCTAAGCCTGGTAGCCCCCCCTTTTATAATCATTTCTGTTACTTCTTCATTACTTAGCACTTCGCCTTCTTTCATGCCCAATTCGGCTCTTTTTCTTGCCCTCAACTGATTGATATAATCTATTAACACAATGGCATTATTAACCACTACCCCGGCAAGTGATATTATACCAATACCACACATCAATATTACAAATGGCATATTAAATATCCATAATCCTAAAAACACTCCAATGGTGCTAAATAATATGCTTATCATAATTATCAAAGGATTTAAAATACTATTAAATTGGGTTACAATAATCAAGAAAACAACAAATAAAGCCATGAGCATAGCATTGCCTAAAAATGCCGAAGATTGATCTTGCTCTTCTTGTTCGCCTGCAAACTTCCAAGTGATGCCTTCAACTTTTGGAGCCTCCTTTGCCAAAAGATCTTTAAATTTGTTTACAATTTCGGTAGGGTTGCTGCCTTCGTTTACGTTGCTAAAAATACTTAATACCTTTTCCATATCTTGTCGTTTTACTGCACCATAAGTGCTGCTAAACTCCATTGTGGCAATAGATGATATGGGCACTTGTACAATTCTACCCTTATTGTTTCTAAAGGTTACTTTCATATTTTCTATTGCACTAATATTATACCTATACACGTCAGCAAGGCGCACTTGAATTTTATAATCATCCTCGCCCTCTTTATACTTACTCGCTTCTCTGCCAAAAAGAGCATCTCTAATTGCCATGGCCATTTGCTGAGTGCTTACCCCAAATCTTCCTGCTGCATCTCTATTGACAGAAAAAATTAATTCAGGTTTACCTGTTTCTAAGTCAAATTTAAGTTTGTCCACACCAGGAATGTTGGCATCTTCCATTATTTTTTTTAACTTTTCTGTATAACTAATCAATTTCAAATAATCATCACCCTTTACCTCAACATTAATTGGTTTGCCCACGGGTGGCCCATTCTGATCTTTAGCAACAGTTATATTTGCCTGAGGAAAATTATTTACTGCAATTCTTATATCCTCTAAAATTTTAGAAGTAGAAATATCACTAATGGCTTGCCTATCTTGATACTCCAAAAATGAAACAGTTATTTTTGCTTTATGAGGAGAATTACCTACCTGTGGTCCTTCTCTAGGATCGCCTGTGCGCTCACCAACTTGTGCTAAAACAGCCTCTACCACATTTCTATTTGGAGCAATTGCTGCATTTACTTTTTTTTCTAATTCTTTTGTTAGTTTATTGGTAGTTTCTATATCAGTACCTAAGGGTGCTTCAATAAATACCATTGCCATTTTAGGTTCATTGTCTGGAAAAAATAGCACTTTTGGACTCGATATAAAAAAAAACCCTATTATACTAAAAAACATCAAAAAAACAGTGCTAAGCAATATTTTAATTCTATGATTTAAAAGATAGGATAATAAAATGGCATATTTATTTTCTAATTTTGGTAAAAAATTATTCATAAATTTCTTTGAAGCCGGTTCTAAAACAAATTTATGCAATACCATAAAAATTCCAATTGCAAATAACAACCCGCCAAAAACTCTTGCCGATGGAAATATAAAGAAAAATATTAAAGCAGCTATAAAAACGATAATTAAATTGCGCCAAAAATGTTGTTTTTTAGCTTTTTCTTCTTCGCTTGTTTTAATAAATGCTCGTGTGATAACAGGATTAACCACCAGCCCCACAAACAGAGATGCAGAAAGCACAATAATTACTGTTATAGGCAAAAATTTCATAAACTCGCCCACCAGTGATTTCCAAAATAAAAGCGGAAAAAATGCAGCTACCGTTGTGGCTGTAGAGGCAATAATAGGCACTGCTACTTCTCCCACACCCAGTTTTGCCGCTTCAGATTTACTGTATCCTTCATTAAGCAATCTGTATATATTTTCTACCACCACAATGCCATTATCTACTAGCATACCCAAGGCCAAGATAAGTGAAAAAAGTACCATAAAGTTAAGTGTATTTCCTCCTAAATTCAAAAAGATAAAACCTAACAACATACTTAAAGGAATAGCAATACCTACAAAAATAGCACTTCGTAGCCCCATAAAAAAAAGAAGCACAAGTACAACCAAAATGATACCCATATAAATACTGCTTTCTAGGTTAGATACCATATTTAAAGTTTGCTTAGATTGATCATTGGTGATTACTGTTTTAAGTTCATTCGGAAAACGGTTGGTTTTGGCATCGAGTAATATTTTTTGAATTGATGCAGCTGCCACAATCAGATTGGCCCCAGATTTCTTTTTAATATCTAAGGTTAACACTGGTTTACCGCCCAGCCTTGCAAATGATGTTGGCTCTACCTCATCAAAAGTAATTGTAGCAATATCTCGCAGATAAACTACCTTTTGATTTTCGTTTTTTACGACAATATTACCAATTTTTGAGTAATCATTATATTCCCCATCTACCCTTATGGTTCTCCTGCTAACATTGTTGTTGCCATCAATCATTTTAATATCTCCTCCAGATATTGTAGTATTTTCAGCCTGAATAGCACGCACAATGTCATTTAAGCTTAACTGAACACTTTCTATTTGTGGCAAATTTACAGATACTTTCACTTCTTTTTCTTGCAAGCCAGCTATATCAACACTTGATATTTCTGGTATATCTTCAATTTTATCCTCTAAATATTCTGCGTGAATTTTTAAATCTTCGTATGGTAAATTTCCATAAATATTAAGGTTCATTACTGGTATTTCACTAAAATCTAGTTCAACAACTGAAGGCTCCTTTGGCAAATCATTTGGCAATTCACTTTTAGCTTTATCGACTGCGTCTTTTACATCAGACAATGCTTCTTCTACAGGCACATCCACATTAAATTCCACAATAATAATAGAAAAATCTTGAATGCTTTGCGATTTCAACTTTTTGATGCCAGTAATGGTGTTTATCTCTTTTTCTAGCGGTCTTGTGATTAAATTTTCAATATCCACAGGTGAATTTCCAGGATAAGCAGTATTGATAAAGATGGTGGATTGCTTAATTTCAGGAAAACTCTCCTTAGGCATACTTGTATAGGCATTTACCCCAGCTATAGCTATGATAATGATAATAACATAAACGCTTATACTATTCTTTAAAGCTATGTTGGATAAACCAAAGGATTTAATGACATTTTTCTTTTTTGCTGTCATATTATTCTACAATATTTAATAAATCGCCTTCTGATACATTCTGAAAACCAGTACTTATAACCAAATCATTTGCTTTTAACCCATTGCTAATTATAGTTTTATCAATAAAAGAACGCGCTATTTCGATTGACTGCCTTTTGGCAACAAATTGGCCTTTATCATTTTTAATAGCGATGTAAATATAGCGTTCGTTGTTTAGTTTATAAATTATTTTTGTAGGTATAGTAATTGCTCCAGAAGCTTCAAAATCATTAATTTCTATTACAGAAAGCAAGTTTGGTTTTATCAAATTAAGGTATTTGGTAGGTTTGATATAGATATAAAAAGATCGATTTTCAGGGTCTATATTTTGCCCTACAGTTTCTATTTTCTCTTCTGCCTTTAGATTTAAAACTGGATAGTTTACAATAACTTTTTCGCCTTTTTTAAATGATCCGATAAACTTTTCTGAGGCCTGAATTTTTATAACATTATCTCCTTGATTTACCAATCTAGCTAGTGGCATACCTGGACCTGCCATTTCTCCTTTGGCCAAAAAAACTTCATCTATAATACCACTATAAGGTGCTTTTACAACATATTTAGCAGACATAGATTGTGTGGTATATATTTTTTGTTTCAAATCATCTACCCTATTTTTGGCTTGCAATAGTTGCATTTCTGTACCTATATTTTGTTTAAACAAGTTTGATTGCCTATCGTAAGTAATTACTGCTAAGCTTAGTGCATTTTTCAACTCAGCTATTTGACTGCTATAAGTGCTATTATCTAATGTAGCAATTACTTGTCCAGCACGCACGCTACTGCCTTGTTTTACCAAAATGCTGGTTATCAACCCACCGGCTTCTGCAGTAACATCTACAGTGTTTTTTGATTCCACAATTCCTTGAAGTTCAACCTTATTTGTAAATGTAACAGCTGAAACCGTATCTACATTCACATCTACATAATATGCATTTCCTGTGCTATCTAGACTTGCTATTTCACTTTTTAATTTGTCTGCATCCAAACTTAGTTTAGCTATTTCTTTTTGCAATTTATCTAAACCTGCTCGCTTTTCAGCAAGCAGAGTATCTTTATTTTTTCCGCAGCTAGCAAAGAAAATGATACCGATTGAAATACAAAAAAAGGCCAATGATTTGATTTTATTGTTTAAATTCATTTTTTTTATTTTAATTGTCCTAAAGATTTTTTTAGCTCAACATTTGCCAACAAAACATCGTAAATGCTATTTAAGTAACTAATTTGAGCCGCTTTATAATCGGTTTCTGCTTGCACCAGTTCTAAGCTACTCCCTAATCCTTCCTTAAGTTTTATAGCTGCTTTCTTATAAATTTCGGAAGCGATTTGCAGATTTTTTTGTTGCAAATCCATTAGTTCTAATGAAGTACTATATCGCACCTGAGCAGAATTAAATTGCAGGGTAGCTGCATTGGCTAAATTTTGCATCATTAATTCATTTTTCGTGATGTTTTGCTCAGCTTTGATAATTTTGGCACGCCTAGCATTGCCATCCCAAATTGGCACATTAACTGCCACTGTATAGCTAGATAAAGGAAACCACTCGCTCCCAAGACTGTTAAAATCATTTTTTGTTGCAAAACTTTGTTGCCCATAGTTTGCATTCAGCCGCACTGTAGGGTATCGGCCAACAATATTTCTATCCTTATTCATTTCTTGTAAAACTTGATTTTGACTCAATATTTTATAGTCTTGTATTTGGCTAATATCAAAATTGGCAGCAGTCATTAAATTACTTTGTGCCATAATTCCCTTTATTGAATCCGTAAGGTTTAATGTATAATTTACAGGCATACCCATATTAAACTTGAGACTTTGCTGTAATATAACTACTTGCTGAGAAATACTTTTTGCCCTTATTTCCAAAGATGATTGAGAAAGTTCTAACCGCTCAACATCAAGTTTTTCTGCAAATCCATTGGCTAATAGTGCTTTCATTTCTTTAATTGTGGCATTAATAACAATAAGGTTATCTTCTACTAATTTTTTATTTTCTTGGGTGGTTAAAATTAACAAATAACTTTTAGAAACATTTTCAACAATATCAATCGCACTTTTCTCTGCTTGCAATTTGCTCATATTTACATACTGATTTGCGGCCTTTAGTCCTAAAAAATAGGTGCCGTCAAATATTAATTGACTAAGTGTAGCATTTGCTGTAACAGAGTATGGCACGCCAAACTGAACTGGGGTTGCACCAAAATTAGGTGGTGGATTTGTGGCAGGATTTAATACCCTTTCGCCATACAACACACCATATACGCTTGGCGAAATAAAATCTGGTAAAACCTGAGTTGCAATTTTTAGATTATGGTTAAAATTGGCACCAATATTTACTTGAGGTAAACCCATTGCCATTACATCTTTCACATCTGCTTTTGCAATAATTACATCGGCATTTCCCATTTTTATCTGTGGATGATTTACTTTTGCATAATCTATGCACTGCTGCATACTAAAGCTATAAGTGCTGTCTTGAGCCGACAAACCAATTGTAAAGCAAATGCCTAAGACAAAGCTAACTAATTTTTTATATTTTATTTCCATTATTTATAGGATGTTTGGTAAGATAATTTAAACCCATTTCTGTTACTATTCCGCGTAAATGATAATTCATCAATTCGTATTGTTTATGGGGTATTTGAGTTTCCTCGCCCTTTTTTTGCTGCAATGTTTCTTCAATACATATTATGTAAAATCTTGCTATAAGTGCTATATCAAAATCATTTCTATATAGCCCCATTTCTACCCCTTTTTTAATATTGAGTAAAATTTTTTTAAAAACAAATTCCTCCCTAAATCCATTAATTTTTTTAAATAACTCTGGATAAATTCGCTTTAGTTCGAATAAAAGAGAAGGATGCATAGATTTTGTTCTGCGATGCACCATATCAAAAATGGCAACCATTTGGTCTATTGGATGCAAAATTTCTTTAAAAATAGCATTGCTTTCTTTTTCATGATCACACATGTTTTTATCCATCGCCAATTGCACTAATTCCTTTTTATCCTTTATATATTGATAAATTGTTTTTTTAGACATGGCAAGTTCAGAGGCAATGTCATCCATAGTAACACTGCGTAAACCAAAACGAAGATACATTTGCTCGGCAGCCGATAATATTTTTGATTTTAATGACAAATCTTTAACCTATAAATTTTGGGGCAAAACTACATTAATAAAATTAAAAAACTATTACAGTTTTAAAAGTTTCCAGAGTTTTTTATCGATAATTAAGTTTCATTTATAGAATTATTTATTTAAACTCCGCTTGGTCAATCATTTTTTTTATTCTATCAGCAAGCTGCTCTGTGCTTAATTGTTCTCTAAATCGATCCACCATAATTGGAAAACAAAATGGAGTAATGCCATCAATATTAGTTATAAAAATTTTACCTTCAGCTATTTGCTCAAATATAGCCACTACCCTATGATGCTCTAAATGTTGATGAATTACCTCCTCGTCTGCCTGACGAAGCAATAAATTATCTGCATCATATTGTCTAAAAACTTTATAAAAAAGATTAGAATTTGCCCGTAAGTGCTTGTTCTTTATTGGCTTGTTTGGTGTTCCTTTAAAAATAATACCTGCTACATTTGCAATGTTACTAAATTTTTTGCTAGCCATTTGACTATAATTATTGGCATTGCACATATCGTCATACAAATTATCTGGACTAAATAAGTCATATTTTTCAATGGCTTCTTCTATAGGTATTGGGGTATCTGATAAGAGCTCAAATCCATAATCATTCATTGCTATGCTATAGCTTGCATTGCCTTGTTTAGAAAGCCTATATGCCATTAGCATTGCTATTCCCTCATGCAAGGTGCGCCCTGCCATTGGATAAGCAAATAAATGATACCCCTCTTTTGACTCCATTTTTTCAATTAATAATCCACGCCTTGTGGGCAATTCACTGCGCATTTGTTGCAAATCTAATAAGGGAGTTAACAAATCTAATTCTGCATAATTATAGGCCTGTAGATTATTTAATAAATGGCTTAGCCAATAGCTTATTTGATTGCTAAAACTCATACGACCTCCAGCCCAAGCAGGTACTATGGCATTTTTTTTTACGCTATTTTTTACAATTGCAGCATTGTCAGCCATTTTAACAAACTCTAAAATCTTTCCAGAAAAGACAAATGGATCACCTACCTTTAATTTACTTATAAAATATTCTTCCATATTACCAAGGTATTTTCCATTAAGCATTTTAACAGAAATTGCAGCATCACTTTCTATTGTGCCAATTGACATTCTGTGTTGCATAGCCACTTTTCTTTTTTCTACTTTATACAAATTATTAGCTACTGATACTTTATTAAATTCAGGATAACTAGAAAGGCTTTTGCCTCCATAAACTATAAAGCTTAGCATCCACTCCCACTCATTTTGAGTAATCGTGCTATAGCTAAATGTTTTTTTTATTTGTTTAAAAAGTAATTTTTCTTTAAAACCATCGCCAACTGCAAGGGTAATTAAAAATTGTATTAATACATCAAAACTACGCACCAAAGGTAATTTCTCTTCAATACTTTTATTTTTAATAGCAATTTGCAAAGCCACTGCTTCTAGTAATTCTAGCGCATGAGTTGGCAAAAAATAAATTACACTTTCTTTCCCTGGCTGATGCCCACTTCTACCCGCACGTTGTAATAAGCGTGCTACTCCTTTGGGCGATCCTATTTGTATAACAGTATCTACAGGAGCAAAATCTACTCCAAGGTCTAAACTGCTAGTGCATACTACTAATTTCAGTTTACCTGAATGAAGATTATCCTCCACCCATAGCCTCACATTTCTATCCAAACTACTGTGATGCATGGCGATTTTTCCTGCCCAGTCAGGCCGATATGCCAATATGTTTTGATACCAAATTTCGGTTTGTGATCTTGTGTTTGTAAATACCAATGTGCTTTTGCTAAGCTCTAAAACAGGAATAATTTTATCTAAAAGTGTTAAACCTAAATGCCCTGCCCAAGGATAATTTGAAATAGAATCTGGCATAATAGATTTAAAAATAATTTTTTTATCTAATTTGCCTTCTACTATGCACCAATCGGGATAGGATTGTAATAAAACTGAACCAGCTTGAGCAATATTTCCTATGGTGGCGGTTATTCCCCAAGTAACTAAAGCGGGGTTATAAATCAATAATTGAGAAACAACCAATTCTGTTTGCACCCCTCTTTTGCTTCCCAATAATTCGTGCCATTCATCTACTACAAGCAATTTTACATTTTTCAGAAATTGGCGATTATTTTTTTGAGCAAATAATAAATGCATGCTTTCTGGAGTGGTAATAAGTGCATTGGGCGGGTTTTTTATTTGCTTTTGCCTTTCCAATGTTGTGGTATCTCCATTTCTAAGGGCTGCACAAAAAGGGATGTCAAGCAAATCTGCAGCATTATTAATGGCAAGGCAAATATCGCTAGCCAATGATCTGAGTGGCGTTACCCAAATAAGGGTAAGTTGTTTTTCTAATCCATAGAGTGCTATTTCTGCTAAATGCGGCAATGCTACTGCAAGGGTTTTGCCACTGCCAGTGGGTGCTATTAACAAACCGCTTTTCTTAGCTACTATTTTAGCAAGCACCTGCTTTTGAAAATCATGCATGATCCAATTCTTAAATGTATAAAATTGGACTACATAATCCAATAAAACTTTACTGTTATTGGGCATTTATTTTACCCTTTTGGGTTTAATATTAACATCTTAAAAAAGAATTTAGTTTTTTATCTTTTCAGTTAATTTGCCTTCATCACTATAATATTTCCATGCACCTATTGCAATGCCATCTCTATATTTTCCTTTAATTTTCACATTCCCATTTTCCCAATATGCAGTAAATACACCATTTGGAATTTGCATCGCATCTACCTCTGTAATTGATTCAATAACTCCATTTTCATATAATTTTTTAACTGCATTATCATTTAATTTAGTGATGATAAATTTATCAATCTCGTCAAGTTTTTGAAGCTGTTCTTCTTCTAGCATGCTATCGGGAACAATAACTATTTGCTCTTTAAAAAAATTACTGCCAATTTGAGTTTCAAATACACCATTTTCTGACGCTATCATCTGCAAGGCACTGCCATTAAAGCAAGTTATATATTGTTTATTTTTTGACATTTCTAAATATTTAGAAGGAGCCAAAATGCTTTTAAAATTATTGAAATAAAGTTTTGGAGATAGATACACCATTACTGTAGAAGCCTTTTTAAAATCTTTAAAGATGTTGTCAAAACTTGCATCTTTTGCAATGGTTTTGCCATCTTCATAATCTATAATCATTTGTAGAAGTGTTCTTGCATCATCGCAAAAGACAACATAATTGCCGATGTAGGTATAAAATGGTTTTTCAATTTTATCAAATAACTTACCAAAAAGCAATTGAAAAAGTCCTTTAGTTTCCAAATAATTAATTTCATAGTCTCTAAATTGGTAGGTGTTAAATTTTAAAGGTGTTCTCCTTCTTACCTTTTTGCCAATTTTACCCATTTTTTCTTTAGCCTGAGAAATATCTTTAGCTTTAATACTCAAAATTTTAGGCACTTTATTGCCAAACATCTTTTCATTAACATTCTGCGAAATACAAATCTCATCACCCATCCAGCCCATTAAATCCTCTTTCATAGAAAACCCTAATAAAATCTCCATTAGTCTAATCTTTCTATCCAATTTTTTATCACCTTTAGGATAAGATAGTTCAAACATATTTGAATAAAAAAGGTCAAAATTATCAAAGCCCATGCGCATCATAAAGGCAGTTCTCTCTGAAAGTATTTCTTGAACATTTACTGCACTTTTACCCCCTTTTAGCAATGCAGTTAGCAATTGTGGTACAGAGTCATCTATTTGCAAGTAACCATCTAGCTTCAAATACTTATCTTCCAATTCTGCATCCATAGCAGCAAAATGCATATTATTGAGCATATCTTGAGTGCCGCTTTCCATCTCTCCCATATACAACTTAAGAAAAGGTACCATAGCTTTAAAATTGAGATAAACTTGTGCTAAGCCACTTGTGCTCATTTGATCTTTTACAGTCACAAAATGCTGATCTACAGCTAACTTGGGCATAGAATGCTGATTAATACTTTTTTCTACCAAATTTTTGGTATAAGAACAAACAAAATAATTACCTACTACTGCTGCATAAAGTACACTTTTATCAGAACGATTTTTACAGACGTTTATATTAATATTGCTATATTTTAATTGAGTAACATCAAAATCACCTAAAGCAAATATTTTATCTAAATTATTTACTAAAATATTGCTTTGAGAAGCGCTAGACATATCTATTATAAATAAAAAATCATAATCTCTTGCTTGAGTAATATGAGCTGAAATTAATAAATGATTAAACCCAAAGATGGAAAAAACAGCTTTATTTTGTTTAATTAAATCATCCAATGCATCTGCATTTGCGTTAATTTCTGCAAATGATGGGTAGGTTTTCATGTGCCGCCACAAATCACTTTTACTAAAATTTTCCCAAGCTTTTATAGGCTGCTTTGTTTCTACGATATAAATTGCATCCTCTGGCACTAAATTCATTGAGTCAATTATTTTGCCACTGGCAAAATAATTGATATAAATTAAATATCCACTTATTGCAATCAATATTATCAATAAAAACCTTAAAAAATATTTCATAAGCTTATATTTGTAAATTAATGAGCAAATGTAGTATTTTGCAATAAAATATTAGTTCTAATTAAAAAAATATTAAATATTGAAATCACTTTACGAAAACTTAGGCTTAGAAGATTTTGCAAAAGCTGAATTAATAAAAAAAAAATATAGACAACTCGCTAAAATCTATCATCCTGATAAAAACCCAAACAATCCTGTTGCAGAAGAGAGGTTTAAACAGATTAGTAGAGCATATAAGATATTATCTAATGCCGAAACTAAAATTGCTTACGATGCAGACTTAAATTCAAATATTTGGACAATAAAATTTAAAGACCCTGCAATAGCTAGGGCTGAAAAAATTAGAAAATTTAATGAAAGAAAGATTAAAGAAATTGAGGATAAATATCAAGGCTATCAAAACAGCTTTATCAATTTAAAAACCCGTATAATATTATGCATAATTTCTTACCTTATTTGTATCATTTTATTTATTTTTAACTATTATTTAAACTACAATAATGTAAGCGAAACTTTTATTCTTCTTGCCTTAGGTGTTTTGCATATAATTTTATTGGCAGTTTTAACAGATGTTTCGTTTCTGCATTTTTCATACAAAGGTATTAGAAAGGCCTTGAGATTTAGCCCTATAGAAAAAACCAGTATTATATTTCTTTCTTTATTTATTGCATTGCCCATTATTGCAATAAATGCTGCATTTATTAGAAAACAAATATTATTAAAATACAATAGTAAAGAGACTAAAATTCTTGAATTAACACATGATCCAATAGAACAAACTGCACATGTAACATTTTTTGCCAACTACACCCTTTATACATGCAAAGTAGATTTAGACAATTCACTGATGCTTGTTTCTGCTAAAGCTAAAGTAATATATTATCCCAACAATCCTAGACTTTGTAAAATACAATTTCCAAATTTACAAAATAGGATAGATAAAAAAACAGATTGGTAGCCATAAAAATTATTGCAACATTTAATTGATCAACAGTTAAAAATAATTGTGCAAGCAAGCAGTTGTTATATCCTTCTATCTAACAATAAGGTTGTTGATTAATAATTTTTATATTTAAAAATCAAAAAAAAACGCAAAGTATGGTGAGTAAAAACTAAACCTTATCTTTGCGGTTATTATTATCTATTTATGCCCAAAGAGGAAGAAATAAATCACCGTAAAAAAGAACATATTAAACTTGCTTTTGAATCGCAAGTGTTAAAGGCTGATCCGCGTTTTTTTTATGAACCACTGCTTATGGGACATCCCAGAGATACACAGAAACTTGAAATAGAAATAGTGAACAAAATACTAGATTATCCAATTTGGATTTCTAGTATGACAGGCGGTGCAAAAATCGCAAAAGAAATTAATAAAAATCTTGCAAAAGTTGCTGCAAAATATAAACTAGGTATGGGATTGGGTTCTTGCAGAGTTATTTTAAACAACAATACCTACATTGCTGATTTTGCTGTGCGCAAATATATCAATAATCAGCCATTGTTTGCCAATCTTGGCATAGCACAAATAGGACTGTTAACAACCCAAAACAAAATTGAAACAATTAGAGAGTTAATAAAAAAAACTGAAGCTGATGGGCTTATAGTGCATATAAACCCTTTGCAAGAATGGATGCAGCCTGGAGGTGACAGATATTATGAAGCACCCTTGCAAACTATTGAAAAACTGATAGATAAACTTGATTTTCCGATTATCATAAAAGAAGTTGGCCAAGGATTTGGACCAAAAAGTATCGCTGCATTATTAAAATTACCTATAGAAGCTTTAGATTATGGCGCATTGGGTGGAACAAATTTTTCTAAATTAGAGTTTTTGAGGCACCAAACCCCCCGGATGGATGCCCTCGCAGATACCATAAACATTGGACACACAGCATTAGAAATGACAGAGATTATTAATCTTATTAAAAAAGAGTCTCCAAAAAATATAAATGCAAAAAAAATCATAGTTTCAGGGGGTATTGCATCTTACTTAGATGGCTATTTTCACATAAAAAAACTTCAAATACCTGCAATTTATGGGCAAGCATCTGCAATGTTAAAATATGCTCAAATAGGTTACGAACCCTTGGAAGAATATGTTTTAGGACAAATAGAAGGATTACAATTGGCACAACAATTTTTAACGCTTAAATAAAATGAAAAAAGTAGTTCCATTAGTAAATGGGTTTAGCAAACTTAGCAAAGAAAAAAAACAAGAATGGTTAATTCAAAACTATTGCACAAATCCAACAGAATCTTTAGCCTTATTAAAAAGCTACAACCATTTTGACGAAAAAATTCAACAACTCCATGATGAATTTATAGAAAATACAATTAGTAATTTTTACATGCCATTTGGGATAGCACCAAACTTTATAATAAATGGCGTAAACAAATGCATGCCACTAGCCATAGAAGAAAGCAGTGTAGTGGCCGCTGCTGCTAAGGCAGCTACTTTTTGGGCGGATAAAGGTGGGTTTAAATGTACAGTTTTGTCAAAAGAAAAAATAGGGCATGTTCATTTTATTTGGCGAGGAAAAAGTCCTACAGAATTAATTAATCTTTTTAGCAATAGAAAAAATATTTTTTTAGAAGCCACAAATAACCTCACAGAAAATATGCGCAAAAGAGGTGGTGGAATAATAGACATTGCACTAATTGATAAAACAGCATGGGAGCCAAATTATTATCAAATAGAAGTAAAATTTGACACTTGTGATAGCATGGGTGCAAATTTTATAAATAGCGTACTAGAAGCATTATCAAAAATACTTATTTCAGAAATTGAATCCGCGCAAGACCTTTCTGATAATCAGGTAGAAATAATTATGTGTATTTTATCAAACTATACTCCAAACTGCCTTGTAAGAGCAGAAGTTGGATGCGATACAGCAATGCTAGAAATGGAAGGCATTTCGGGCACTGAATTTGCGCAAAAATTCATCAACGCCATTCATGTAGCAGAAGTTGAGCCATATAGGGCTGTAACACATAATAAAGGTATAATGAATGGTATAGACTCGGTAATTATTGCTACTGGAAATGATTTTAGGGCTGTAGAAGCTTGTGCCCATGCTTATGCTGCAAGAGATGGACGGTACAGATCATTGACACATGCTACTTTAGCAAATAATTATTTTAGATTTTGGATAGACATACCACTTTCTCTTGGTACAGTTGGAGGCATAACTAGCTTGCATCCGATGGTAAAATTTGCCCACGAAATATTAGGAAAACCTAATAGCAATCAACTTATGGAAATCGTTGCAGCAGCAGGGTTAGCTCAAAATTTTTCAGCCCTCAGATCTCTGGTTACCACAGGGATTCAAAAAGGACACATGAAAATGCATTTAATGAATATTTTAAACCAATTGGGCGCTACTAATGAAGAAAAAAATAACATCGTGGCACATTTTAAGGATAAAATTGTAAGCCATGCAGCAGCTGTAAAAGTTTTTAATCAACTTAGAAATAAGGATAACTAACATACTCATTGAAACCCAAAAACTATTATGCAAGTGGCAAGTTATTATTGAGTGCAGAATACTTGCTACTTTTTGGAGCAAAAGGACTTGCCCTTCCTCTAAATTTTGGCCAAAACCTAAGTGTATTCGAATCTAAAAATATAGAAAACCAACAAGAAAAAATCTATTGGAATGCGTATACCAATGAAAACAAAATGTGGTTTTCTGCTGTAATTAGTGTTGATAATTTTGATATTATTGCTACTAGTAACAAAAAAGCATCACGAACGCTGCAGATTTTGCTAAAAAATGTAAACTTGGCATTTTGGAAAAAAAGTATAGACTATCATTTTGAAACCCATTTAGAATTTAATAATAAATTTGGCTGGGGTAGCAGCTCCACAATGGTTTCTTTGCTTTCTCAGGCTACTAATTCAGACCCATATTTACTTTATAGCAAAACATTTAAAGGAAGTGGATATGATTTAGCTTGCGCAACTGCTGATGGGCCTATTTTGTTTCAAAACAAAAATAAAAACCATGAAGCAACGCCAATAATATTTAATCCTAGCTTTAAAAAAAATATTTTTTTTGTTTATCTGGGCAAGAAACAAAATAGCCTAAAAGCCATCTCTAATCTAAAACCACCTTCGGAAAATCTTATCAAAGCTATAAATCAATGCTCATTAAATTTTATCAAATATCAAGATAATGAAGTTCTTTTTTGTGAAAACATAGTAAACCATGAAGAATTAATTTCAAGTTACCTTAATCAAAAAACAATCAAAGAAACACATTTTAAAGACATAGCGGTTTATGCAAAATCAATGGGCGCTTGGGGGGGCGATTTTATAATGATAGTTTGTGATGAAAAAACATTGCCACAAATTAAGAAAAGTGGCTTTGATATAATACTTGCTTTTGATGAAATAATTAAAAATTAGAGTCCGATTTTTTACTTCAATATCCTTATATTTGCAAATTAATGATCACAGAACTAGAGCAAGATTATAGGCGAGTATTAGACTATGTTAACACACATTTTAGTAAAAAACCTGACACCAATGCGATACTTTTTTTAATCGGGGTGAGGGAATTAGGTATATTGCCAGAAAAAAAATTTAGTAAAACGGATAAAGTAGGCTTACTTCATATTGCAGTATGCAAATTATTGAGCTATGACGGATATTATGCCCTTATTGGCATGGATAATGATGGCTGGCCGCACTGGGATAAAATAAAAGAACTGCCCTTTATTAATATATTTGAACAAGAATTATTATTAAAACAATACATTGTTCATTACTTTATAGAAGAAGAAATTTTACCATCTAATGAAATTAGCAAAATATAACAATATCAAAAAACTAGCATTACTATCGCTTTCAATCTTAATATTGAGCTGTAATAATGACCGTCCAAAAGATTTTAATCAAGAAGCAAATGTAGGAATAGAAAACGCTAATAAAAACGCGATTAACAAAGACAGTTTGGCAGCTTTAAAAGTTTATCAAGACTCAGTTTACTTTAGTGGTCCAAAAATCTTAATTATTACTACTAAAGGAGAAATGATTTTTAAATTGTACAACAATACACCATTACATAGAGATAATTTTTTAAAATTAATAACTGCAAAATATTTTGACAATCATAAATTTCATCGCATACTTAAAAATTTTATGATACAAACTGGCGACCCAAATTCTAAGGACGAAAACCCGCAAAATGATGGTTTTGGCGGGCCCGAGTACAAAATACCTGCTGAAATTAATCCTGCATTTTTTCATAAAAGAGGCGCGTTAAGTGCTGCTAGAAAAAACAATGATATTAATCCAAATCGAGAAAGTAATGGTTCTCAATTTTATATTGTAGATGGTGAAATTTTTAAGCCCACCCACCCCATATATGATCAATTAACAAATATAAGTGAAAAAGCAAAAGCACAATATGCAAGTCTAGGAGGGGCTCCACAGTTAGATGGAGAGTATACTGTATTTGGTGAAATTATTACAGGTTTAGATGTAATAGAAAAAATTGCAAATTCACCAGTTGAGGCCAATCCATATAGCGGAGAAATGGCCATGCCTACAAAACCAGTAAAAATAATTACTATAAAAGAAATAAAGTAATGCAATCGATGCGCATTGGCGGTGTGCATGAACATTTTAATTATCCATGGCACCTGGCAATTGAACATCAATTATTTGAAAAAAAAAGAGTTAAAATTAATTGGAAAACTTGCAGAGGTGGCACTGGCGAAATGTGCCAACTATTATTAAGTAATAAGTTAGATGCGGCTATTTTACTAACAGAGGGAGCTGTTAAATTTATTGCAGAAAATCAACAATTCTTCATCGCCAATGTGTTTGTAAAGTCGCCATTAGTTTGGGGCGTGCATGTTCCTTTCAATAGTACAATTACTCAATACAATAATATTTTCGATCACCCTATTGCAATTTCTAGAAAAGGCAGCGGCTCACATTTAATGCCTATTGTGGATGCTTATTTTAAACAAAAAAATGTGTTGGATTCAATGAAATTAAAAATTTAGAAGGTGCAATTAATGCAGCAAAACAGAAAAAAGAATTTGTTTTTTATTGGGAAAAATTTACCACCAAACCATTTGTAGACAAATATATTTTTAGAAGAGTTGGAGAATATGTAACCACTTGGAGCAGTTTTGTTCTGGTATTTAATAGAGATTATTATAAAGAAAATGGAGAAATAATTAATAAAGTGCTTGATACTATAAATTATACTTGTGGCCAATTAATGGAAGCAGAAAATGCAATAGATATGTTTATAGAAAAATACCAAATGAAACCCCTTGATGCACTTAATTGGTTTTATATGACAGAGTGGAATACAACTATTGACATACCTATAAAAATGTTATTCAAACACTTATCAATTGCGGCATTTTGAAAACAAAAGTAACTGTTAAACAACTTTTATACTAAAAAATATACTTAGAAACTTTTTCTTGACAAAAAAACTGGTTTAATCCTGATGATTTTTCGTAATGGTTTTAAAAGACGAATTAAGAATTTTTTTAGCCTTTTTTTGAGAATATTTTTTAGAACTTTTAAAGGATTGATTGTAAACCATTTGATTATTATTTCTATTGTAAATAATAAATTTATATTTCCAAAAATGTTGATTTTTTACAAGCAATTTATCTTGTTTTGATTCAAATTCAATCAACCCAAAATAATTTTCTGTGCTAGCGGTGTCCGATAAATAGTCATCAAAGGCTATCATCTTAATATTTTTACTATATTTCTGTTCTGTAAGCCAATTAATATACTCTGAATATGTATTATAACTTTCTGTTGTATAATTTTCTGGCGTTTTCTCTACAAAATCAACAGCTACTTTGTTTAGTTTTGATATTGTATTTACTTGACTAATAATATAATTGCGCTCTTGCAAACTCTCCATATAGGCAATATTAGAAGATCCAGAAAATGTGGTTACAACTTGCTGAAATGCTGGAAGAAACATTGTGAGATTATTTGGTGAAAATTGCTTTATTTTTTGCACAAATGTTTGAGAATTTTTATCTCTTGAATTCGAAGTAAAATATTTTTGCTTTGTTTCTTTATTCATTTCAAGAGATTGCATTTTTTGAAACCATTGTGGATTAGACATTTTATCAACAAATGCATACCTATAATAGTTGGCATTCTTATCCTTATCATCGCCTATATTGGACTGCCAACTAGAATAAAACTCCTCTGGTTTTGTTTTTAAATCTTCTATAAGTGTTTTTAACAAATCATCTTCCAGCTTTGCTAAAAATTTATAATCAGGATGCTTTACCATCAATTTTTGTATCTCTCGTGCAGCAAATATTGTAAGTTCTTTTTGAGACAGATTGCTTAAAAAATAATAATACTGCTGCGGTAGACTTTGTACCTTGTCATAAGGTAATATTAAATAATCTTTTTTACCTTCTACGGCCACATACTTGGCTAAACCGTATAAAGCTATTGCTTTTATCTTGTCGATATAAACCCCCCCCCCATATATTTTTTCAATAAGTAATGCGTGATAATAGGCATCAGCAAAATTTGCTTGTGTAATATAGTAGCGCGCCATATCATACCTTGCAATTTTCTGAATAGAATAAAAATCATTTTTAGAAACAACAAAATCCTTGCCATGCAAGGTATCTGAGCCAATCTCTACTCTAATTTTTTTCTTTCTATCTCTAACATTTGGATGAGTACTAAAATTATCATCCCTATTTTCATCTGCAACTAAAGGTGTGGTTTGATTTAATTGATAATTTGAAGGAAACTTATATTTTTTTTCTTCATAATTTTTTATATCAAAATTAAAGGAATCAAAGTGAGTGTAAGAATACAATAACATATCAAATACACTTGAAACTATAGACTTACTGTAAGGCGATTTTTTAAACAAATCCCAACCTTTTTGATCCGCCTCTAACTCACTGTCTCTAGAGTATCTAAAAAAGGAACGAACTCTACTGTAATAATCCATAAAGCCATAATAATTTTCTCCCCTCATTATTTTTTTAGTCTCTAAAAATCCTTGAAGCACGTGTCCTTCTGTATAATGAGATATTTCGTGGGCAAGAATAAAGGCAATTTGTGCTTCGTTTTTTACCTGAGCAAAAAGACCTACATTAAAAAATATAATGCCCTCTTGCGTTGCAAATGCATTAACCTCTGTGTTTCTAACACAATAAAACCTGAGTTTAGCTCTCAAAACTGGATTTTCTTGAAGCAATACATTTGCGATTTTTTGAATATAATTTGTAAAAGTATCGTTGTATAGGATTTGACCACTTAACAAAAAATCTTGAATACTAAAGTTGTTCTGTAAATAAAATTCTTTTTCGTCTTTTTTTCGATTCTTGCCTTTTTCAGACTCATCTATTAATGAAGCATTTTTTTCATAATTTTTTTTTGCGCTTGCTGTCAAATCATTCGGTATTGAATGCCTACAACGTGTGGGATGAAAGTTGTTAAAATCAATGATTTCTTGACCAAACAAAGGAATTGTAAATGATAAACTAAAGATAAAAAGTATTTGTTTCATAAAAATACGAAGTTAAGATTATTTTTAATAAATAAAAAATACTTTTAAGATTTTTATCTCTATATAAAATAGATTTTTAGTTGTATTTTTATTTTAATGCTTACATTTGCTGCCCTATTTTTAAATTTATTTAAGATGAATAAAAACACAATAATTTCAGAGATAATATCAAATGCTGCCGCCACTCATCAAAATTTAACCCCAAGCCAACTGGTAGAAAAATCTGTTTCAAATGGTGAAGGATCACTTACAAGTACAGGTGCATTAGCAGCAGACACTGGCGAATTTACTGGCAGATCTCCAAAAGATAAATATACAGTTGCCGACCAAACGACAAACGAAACAGTATGGTGGGGAAACATCAATCAAAAATTTGATGAAACTAAATTTGATAATCTTGTTGCAAAAATAATTAACCATTATAAAGGGAAAGAATTATATATAAGAGATGCAAAAGCTTGTGCAGATGAGCGATTTACAATTTCTATTAAAGTGGTAACTGAAACGGCTTTCCAAAATCTATTTGTTCATCACATGTTTTTAAGACCAACAGAAGAAGAAATAGCAAAAAATCATACAGATTGGATAATACTTGCAGCTCCTTCATTTTTAGCAATACCAGAAATAGATGGTACAAAGGCTAAAAATTTTAGCATCATAAATTTTTCCAAAAAAATATATATCATTGGTGGATCTGGATACACTGGCGAAATAAAAAAAGGAATATTTACTGTATTAAACTATAGTTTGCCAATAGAACACAATGTATTGAGCATGCATTGCTCTGCAAATATGGGAATAAATGGCGATTCAGCTATCTTTTTTGGTTTAAGTGGCACAGGAAAAACAACTTTAAGTGCTGATCCAAATAGGAAATTAATAGGAGATGATGAGCATGGCTGGGCAAATGATTCAGTTTTTAATTTTGAAGGAGGGTGCTATGCAAAAACCATCAATCTAAGTCAAGAAAATGAACCAACTATTTGGAATGCAATTAAAGAAAATGCACTTTTAGAAAATGTTAGGTTTTTTGAAAACAGCAATGTTGTAAATTACGATGATGTATCTGTAACAGAAAATACAAGATGCGCATATCCAATTTATAATGTAGAAAATATTGCAACGCCATCAATGGGACCTGCTCCAAAGAATATATTTTTTCTAACTGCAGACGCTTTTGGAGTATTCCCACCAATATCAAAATTAACAAAATCGCAGGCAATGTATTTTTTCATTAGCGGATATACCGCAAAAGTAGCAGGCACAGAAATAGGTGTAGTAGAGCCCCAAGCTACATTTTCACCTTGTTTTGGTGCGGCTTTTTTGCCACTGCACCCCGGCAAATATGCAGAAATGCTCGGAAACAAACTTTCTAATGGAGATGCAAATGTTTGGCTTATAAATACGGGATGGACCGGAGGCGAATATGGGATTGGTACTCGAATAAAATTAAAATATACTCGGGCAATGATAGATGCTGCTTTAAATGGCAATCTAGAAAATGTTGATTATGAAATACACGAAGTATTTGGAATACAAATACCAAAAAGCTGCCCAAATGTGCCAACAGAATTATTGAATCCCCGCGAAACTTGGGCAAATAAGCCAGCATATAACGAAAAAGCAAACCATCTCGCAAAATTATTTATTGAAAATTTTGCAAAATATAGTGACGGGGTTTCTGAAGAAATCTTAAATGCTGCCCCAAAAATTACAGAGCAATCTTATTCGTAATTAACATTTTACTGAGCCGTTTAAGACAATTTATTGCTCTACTCGCTTAATTGCAACCCTTTTAGAATTTTAAATTTATCTTGCACAAAAATAATAAAATTTAAAAAAATGAAGCGATTTTGTTGCGAAATAAAAGTTTTTTTAATTTATAAAATTATAATAGTTTTGTTATTTAATTTAACACAAAAATATGGATAACGAACAGAGGGCATTTAGAGAAAATGATGAAGAAATTTTTTCTAAGAAAGTGAGGGCAGGAAAAAGAACTTATTTCTTTGATGTAAAAGCTACAAGAAATAATGATTTTTATATTACCATTACTGAGAGCAAGAAAAGACATGAAGATGGCACTTTTGTAAAACATAAAATATTTTTATATAAAGAAGATTTTAATAAATTCTCACAAGCTTTTCAAGAAACCATAGGCCATGTAAAAAGTGATTTAATGCCAGAGTATGATTTTGATGAATACCTAGAAAGAGAAGAAGATTAGTAACTATTTAGCTAATAAAACTGCGGCATTTTCTCTAGCCGCCTTTGTAATAAAATCTCCACTCAACATTTGAGCTATTGCGTCTATCCTAGTTTTACCATTTAATTCTTGAATATTTGTACTTGTTTTGCCTTCTATTTCTGCTTTTGAAGTATGTAAATGAATCGTTGCACTGCTTGCTACTTGTGGAGAATGTGTTATGCAAATAACTTGCTGTTTCTCTGCTATCTTATTTAATAAATTTCCTATTTTTTGTGCCACACGACCAGAAACCCCTGTATCTATTTCGTCAAAAATAAGTGTACTATTATCGGTAGATGCGATAGATTTTAAACATAAAGCCAAGCGAGATGTTTCTCCGCCACTTGCCACTTTTTCTATAGGCATCATTGCCAAATCACTATTTGCGCTAAACGCTATTGCTATAATGTCTTTACCATCTAATCCAAAATCTACTGATTCTTTTAAAACTATTTCCATTCTAGCCTTGACAATTTCTAAACCTACTAATAGTTCCAAAATACTTTTAGTCATAGATGGTATAGCCAATTTTCTTGCTTGATGAAGCTTTGCCGACACAAGTATAATATTTTGCTCCAAACTTAATAATTTATGGCTTATAGATTTTAGCTCTTCTTCTAAATTAAAATTATTGGATTGTTCTTTTTCTAAATCATCTTGTATTTTTAATAATTCGTCAACTTGAATAACCTGATGTTTTTTTAGCAAGTCTTGCAAAGCATGATACCTTTTTTCTAAAACCATTAATTGTTTTTCATCTACTACGGTTTTTTCTGCTATATTCTCACAATCGTTTGCCAATTCTTTCAACTCAATAATAATTTGGCTAAATCTTTCTATCAAATTCGAATCAGAATGATGAACATTTAACTTTTTTATAGCGGGCAAAAATTGATTAAGTTGATCTATAATAGATGGCTCTGAATGATTTATAGTATTTGCAAACTGCAAGCCTGCATATTGTATTTCTTCTGCATTTGCCAAAATTTCTATTTGATTTTCTAAAACATTATCATGCTCACTTATTCTAAAACGCGCCAATTCATCAAGCAAAAATGTATTGTAACTAGCTTGTTTTTGATAATTAGAATTTACTGTCAATAGCTGTGCCTGCTTACTTTTTGCCTTTTTATAAGCTGCATATATCTCTTGATATTCAACTAACAATTGATGATTATTAGCAAAACTATCTAATAGTACCATCAATTGATCTGGCTTAAAAATAGAAAGGGTTTGATGCTGAAAATGTATATCTACTAATAAATTACCAAGCGTTTTCATTTGTACCATACTTGCTGGTGTATCATTTATAAATGATCTAGTTTTACCACCATTTGCAATTTCTCTTCTCAATAGTAAGGTGTTTGCAAAATCAAAGTCTTGAGCTGTTAAAAAGTGTTTAACATCCTCATTTTTTGAAACTTCAAAAGAAGCCTCAATAATACATTTCTCTGATTGTAAATCAAATAAACTACTATCTGCTCGGTCGCCCAATAACAGGCCAAGTGCATCAAAAATTATTGATTTTCCTGCACCAGTCTCGCCAGTTATAGCCGTAAAACCGCTGGATGGCGTGAGTTTTATATTTTTTAATAAGGCAAAATTATGAATTTCTAATTCTATGAGCATTTCTATTTACAAACTTAACACTTTTGACATTTTCCACAATGAATTATCTACATTATTATTTTTCTTAATTGCCTCGATAAATGATGTTAATGTAATGCCCTTGCCATTCTTGCCCAGCGCAAATCCATGCTTTTCTTCTATCAAAAATTTTACTGCATGATAACCCAGTTCTGATGCCACTAAACGATCATTTGCAGTGGGGTTTCCGCCCCTTTGCATGTGACCTAGCACAGATACACGAATATCTAAATAATCAAATTTTTCTCTTACTTTATTTGCTATTTCAAACGCATTCCCTTCTATATTTCCTTCTGTAACAATGATTATACTAAACATTTTTTTTCGTTTCTTATTCCTAGTAAAATACGAAAAAAGCAATGCTGTATCGTCTAATATTTCGGGAATAAGAATGGCTTCTGCACCTACTGCAATCCCCGTGTTTAATCCTATAAAACCTGAGTCGCGGCCCATTACCTCTACAAAAAATACACGATCGTGTGCATCAGCAGTATCTCTTATTTTGTCAATTGCCCAAATGGCATTATTTAGGGCAGTATCAGACCCAATTGTTACATCTGTTCCATTAATATCATTATCTATAGTGCCCGGCAATCCTATAATTGGAAACAAAAACTCTTGAAAAAATATGTTGGCTCCAGCATAAGTACCATTGCCTCCTATCACTATCAAGGCATCTATACTTTGAGCTTTTAAATTATTAAATGCAATTTGACGACCCTCTTTTGTCATAAATTCTTCACACCTTGCAGATTTTAATATTGTGCCTCCTCTATGAATAATATTTGCAACATCAATGGTTTTAAGTTCTACAAATTCATTATCAATCAAACCTGCATATCCTCTTTTTATACCAACCACTTCAATATGGTTATACACCGCTGTTCTCACTACTGCCCTTATTGCTGCATTCATTCCAGAAGAATCGCCACCAGAGGTTAATACGCCAATACGTCTTATTTTATTCATGATTATTATTTAACATTACATAAAAAAAACCATTCAAATACATGAATGGTTTTTTTATATTATTATTTATATTGCAACTATGGCAATGTTTTGTATTTAAATTCTACATTATCTCCGTCAGCTTTTCCAGCAATATCAACAATATTTAAGATTGAAACTAAGTAATATTGTCCATTGTCTCCAGCTTTTACCAAGTATAAATCATTGGTTGTAATTACAGGTGTAATTGATATTACTGCAGCTGTATTTTGAGCCCAATAATTTACCAATTGGCTATATTTAGTAGCACCAACATAGGTTAAAGAAGCATTAGTAACTTTAATATATTTAACACCAGTTTTGGTGCCCCATTGCGGTTGATATGAACCAGAGCTTGCATTTTGATCCAAGATATCTTTCAAATTATCTGGAGTAGTATTAGATGCTGATTGAGGAGTTTTAGTATTCAAATCAAAAGCTGAAGGATTACCTGCTGTAGGGTCTTTTATATTATAGATTCTAACACCTGGCTGGCCAACAGCAGGAGAATAATCTTGCAAATTAGGGTCAGTTCCTGTTACAGTTATTGATAAACTAACAGAACCAGACTTTCCATTTTCGTCAGTAGCAATAATTGTCCAACCTTCTGTACCTGGAGTAGCTATTACTTTTCTGATAAATGATAAATCAATAACTTTATCGTTTACATTAGTATCTTTTTCTGTAAATGTACTTCCTAAAATTGTTACTTGAAATTTAACATTTTTAATTTTAGAACTGTGGTTAATTAGCACACCAACTTTAACAGCTGAATCTACCCCAACACTGGTGCTTGTAAATGTAAAACCTGCTGTGGTTTTAAAATTTAAAGCTGGGTCTGGCTTAACTTCTTCTTTGTCTCCTCCACATGAGGATAAAAATAATGTAGCACTAGTGGCTATCATCAGGGCATAAATTGCGATTTTTTTCATACTTAGATTTTTATATATTGGCTGCAAATATAAGTAAATAATATAAAAAAATATCATTTATTTGTAAAAATTATGAGCCTTAGTAAATTAGACATTCTTATTATACTTTTATTTATTGGCATTACTTTAGGAATATCTATATATTTCTATTTAAAATCAAAAAAATCAGACACCTCGTTTTTTGTTGGCAAGCGAAATTTGGGATGGGGTGTACTTGGCCTCAGCATGGTAGCCACCACATTTGCGGCAGATACTCCCCTAGCTGTAACTGAAATTGTAGGAGAAAATGGAATTTCTGGCAATTGGATATGGTGGAATGGGATGTTGGGAGGATTGCTAACAGCCGTATTTTTTGCACACTTGTGGCGCAGAAGTGGCGTTATTACAGAAAACGAACTCCTTCAATTGCGTTATTTTGGTAAACCTGCACGTTATTTAAGAATGTTTAAATCAATTTATCTTGGTTTTTTTATGAATGTGCTTACAATGGGCTGGGTAAACTTGGCAATGATAACTATATTAGAAAGTTTTTTTGACATTCCTAAAATAGAAGCACTAGGTTGGACAATGTTACTAATGGCTTTTGTTGCTATTTATAGCAGCATAAGTGGATTTTTAGGTGTGGTGTATACAGATATGATTCAATTTGCAATTGCCATGGTTGCCAGTATTGCTTTGGCATATTTTATTTTAGATCATCCAGATATTAATGGCATTGCAGGCTTAAAAAGTAAATTAAAACCTGGAATGTTAAATTTTTTACCCAGCTTTTCTAAACAAGGCAATGGGTTATCACTTTCAATTGAAAAATTTATAGCATTTTTTGGGCTTATTTGGTGGGCAAGTTGGTATCCCGGTCAAGAACCAGGTGGTGGTGGATACATTGCGCAAAGAATAGCTGCTGCAAAAGACGAAAAAAATGCAAGCATTGCAACAATATTTTTTCAAATTGCACATATCTGTATCCGACCTTGGCCATGGATAATTGTAGCTTTAGCTGCTACCATTTTATATCCCACACTTAGTGGCAATGATTTAAAAAACGGGTATGTATTTGCAATGAAAGAAACAATGCCTAATGGGTTAAAAGGATTAATGCTTACTGGTTTTATAGGCGCTTATATGAGCACCATCTCTACACATTTAAATTGGGGAGCATCTTACCTTGTAAATGATTTTCTTCGCCCGTTTTTCGAAACTAAAGAGAGCAATATTAGTAGTAAGAAAGAAATATTTTATGGCAGAATTTGTACGCTTTTATTGATGATAGTTGCGGGTTTAATTTCTACCCAAATAAATTCTATAAAAGAAACGTGGCTTTTTATTATGGAGTGCGGGGCAGGATTAGGCTTAGTATTAATTTTACGCTGGTATTGGTGGCGTATTAATGCATGGTCAGAAATTAGTGCTACAATTGCGCCTTTTTTAACATTTGGGGTACTTAAAATAACTGGATATATAATGCTAGCAAAAGACCCGAAGGCAAATATTGATTTTACAACATTTCCTAACAGTGTTTTTATTATAGTATTGGTTACAACTTTAAGTTGGTTATTAATAACCTATCTCACTTCAGGCAAAGAAAGCAAGGAAAAGGTAAAACATTTAAAAGATTTTTATTTAAGAATAAAGCCAAATGGAGTTTGGCAAACCATTGCAAAGCAAACAACTGTAGAACTAAATAACAGTGGTTTAAAATATAAATTTGCGCTTTGGGTTGGAGTAATTCTGTTTGGTTACAGTCTGCTTTTTTTGATAGGTAATATTGTTTTTAATAGTGAAAACACCAAACTCATTGTTACAAATACGTCTATTTTAATACTTTGTGCATTATTAAACAGTTATTTGGTGTTAAAAAAGAAAGCATTAAACTAGGAGAATCAAACTAAGGACAAAAAGGCAGTTTTATATGCCCTTTTGTCTTAATATCCAAATGGCATAACAATTGAACCAATATAGAACTAAATCTAATTACAAACGAAAAATGATATTCAAAAATTTGTTTTCAATAAATGAAGATGATTCAGAATTTGATACAGCCGATGCCCCAGAGTTCATGCCTCTTTTATCGCAAGAAGAGGAAAATTTGATGAACAAAGAAAAGGTGCCATCTATTTTACCAATACTGCCCATCCGCAACACCGTCTTATTTCCTGGAGTAATATTTCCAATCTCAGTAGGACGAGATAAATCAATAAAACTGATAAAAGAAGCTTACAAAGGGGATAAACTAATAGGTGTATTTACTCAAAAAAAGGGAGAAGTAGAAGATCCTAGCTTTGATGATATTTATGAAATTGGCACATTGGCACATATTTTAAAAATGTTGAGAATGCCAGATGGCAATACCACGCTAATAATTCAGGGCAAGAGAAGAATTAAATTAAAAGAAAGGTTGCAAACAGAACCCTACTTAAAAGCAAAAGTGGAGGCTATGGACAATGCAACAGAAAAAAGAGACAAAGAGTTAAAGGCCATGCTCTCTTCTATAAAAGAAATGAGTTTGAAAATAATTAAACTTAATCCAAATATTCCAACAGAGGCGCAATTTGCTATCAAAAATATAGAAAGTGACAGTTTTTTAATCAATTTTATTTCAGGAAACCTGAATATCAGCAATGCAGAAAAACAATCTATTTTAGAATGCAAAACACTTAAAGAAAGGTCGCAAATGGTATTAAAGCATATTGACAAAGAAATGCAGATGCTAGAGCTAAAAGATCAAATTCAAAGTAAAGTAAGAACAGATATAGACAAGCAACAGAAAGAATATTTTCTACAGCAGCAAATTAGGGCAATAAATGAAGAATTAGGCCAAGATGCGCCCGATAAAGAAATTGCTAATCTGCGTGCAAAGGGAAATAAAAAGAAATGGAATAAAGAGACCAAAGAACATTTTAATAAAGAACTCGATAAATTATTAAGAATAAATCCTGCCTCTCCAGACTATTCTGTAAGTTTAAATTATGCTCAATTACTGCTAGACTTGCCATGGAATGAGGTTAGTAAAGATAATTTTGATTTAAAACGTGCTCAAAAAATATTTGACAAAGACCACTATGGCTTAGAAAAAGTAAAAGATCGAATTGTAGAGTATTTGGCCGCTTTAAAATTAAAGGGAGATATGCGAAGCCCAATTATTTGTCTTTTTGGCCCTCCGGGAGTTGGCAAAACCTCGCTTGGAAAAAGCATAGCAAATGCATTGAATAGAAAGTACCAAAGAATTAGCTTAGGCGGCATGAGCGATGAAGCAGAGATAAGAGGACATAGAAAAACATATATAGGCGCCATGCCAGGCAGGATAATTCAAAATATTAAAAAAGCTAAAACTGCTAACCCTGTTTTTGTATTAGACGAAATTGATAAACTGGGACACGATTTTAGAGGAGACCCTTCTAGTGCATTGCTCGAAGCCCTAGACCCTGAGCAAAACAGCACTTTTTATGATAATTATTTAGAGTTGTCTTTTGATTTAAGCAAAGTAATGTTTATTGCAACTGCAAATAGTTTAGATAGCATACAGCCAGCCCTATTAGACCGAATGGAGATTATAGAAATAAGTGGTTATACGGTAGAAGAAAAGGTGGAAATTGCTAAAAACCATTTATTGCCAAAACAAATCAAAGCACATGGTTTACAATCTAAAGACTTGCTAATAAATAAAGAAGTTTTGAGCCATATCGTAGAAGAATACACGCGTGAAAGTGGTGTGCGGGGCTTAGATAAAAAACTTGCTTCATTGGCAAGAAATACAGCAAAAAATAAAGTTATGGAATTGCCCTATTCTAAAAATTTAAATATAGATGGAGTAACAAAAATATTGGGCGCAGATAAGATAGAAAAAGAAATGTATCAAGGAAATGAAGTAGCTGGCGTTGTTACTGGACTAGCTTGGTCGGCTGCTGGAGGCTCTATACTATTTGCAGAAAGCGCGCTTACCCCTGGCAAAGGCCAAATGCAACTTACTGGGCAACTTGGTGATGTGATGAAAGAATCTGCACTTACCGCACTTTCATTTATAAAATCGCATTGCGAATATTTGGATATTCCACCCACAGTTTTTGAAAACTACGACATTCATGTTCACTTTCCAAGTGGCGCTATACCAAAAGATGGCCCAAGTGCTGGAATTACCATATTAACATCTCTTGCTTCTTTGTTTACCCAAAGAAAAGTGAAACCAAACCTTGCTATGACTGGCGAGATCACATTAAGGGGTAAAGTTTTGCCAGTTGGGGGAATAAAAGAGAAAATATTAGCTGCAAAAAGATCTGGTATTACCGAAATAATAATGTGTAAAAGCAATGAAAAAGATATAAATGACATTCCTGCACATTACCTAACAGGTCTAAACTTTAATTATGTTGAAAACATGCTTGAGGTTTTAGACTTGGCATTAATGCAAGAAAAAGTAAGCAATCCTAAAATATTAAAAACTACACCTGTGGCTAAAATTTCAGAAACTGTTTAGCAAGAATTCCATTCAGAACAATAATATAAAACCCTTGCGTTAAATTAGCAATACTTATTATAGGATCTTTTTCAATTTTATCACTTTTTGAAATCAATTTACTATCAATCGTATATATAACATATTCCACAGGTTTTGTTGCGTGAATATTAATTGATTCTAACCCTATTTTTACTTCTATTTCATTTTCAAATTTTTGATCATTTTTTAAAAGTTCAAAACATTTTTTTCGCTGATTTTCGATATCTAACCTTAGAGCATTTATTATTGCAAATGTGCTATCCCCAGGGCAAGCTGTGGCGCATCCTTGTCTGTGTCCAGCGATATTTGATAAGTAATTCCCGTTTGGCAGGGGATGAATTGTACTATCCAAACCTAGAATATTGGCTTTGTAAAAAATATATCCCATCAATTTTTTTAAAGAGGCTAGCATAGTGTCTGACGGCCTCAAAAGTGTATAGTCACCAATAAGGCAAACTCCAAAAGTGTTTATATTTTTACCGCAAAAATGTGCACCTAAAACATGATAATCAGGCACTAACAACTGCTGTTTATCTCTACCTATATATATTGTTCCATTGGCCGCAATTAAATAATTATATCCAATGTCGTCCCATCCATTTACTTGTGTATGTTGTATATAATAGTTGCGTACTAAATTTGTATAATCAACATTGCCATTGCCAGAGGCAGAATGGTGTATAATTCCATGATTAATAGTTGTAGAAAGCGGATTTTGTTTAGGATTTGCTAAACCATTTCTCCAAAAAGATGGGGCGATAGTTGGTGGCAATTCGCAATCTATTGCACGCACATCTGCTCTGATATTTTTTTGTGGCAACAAACTCACTTTTTGATAGATGACCTCTATTTTAGTTGTTTTTGAGCAATTAAACTTAATTTGATTACTGTTTTCTATGATAAGTTGACTTTGAGATAATACTGTAAAATCAATATGCTCGTCTGCTACTAAAGTATATTTATGATCATTGATAGTTACCATTAAATCTTTTACATTTTTATTAAAACGAATGGATACTGCGCTAAATGAATCACTAATGAGCACAGAATTATCGGATATGGCTGATTCTATTTTCCATATATTTTGACCTATTAACGCATTAAAACCAAAAATATTTGTTAGAAGTAGAATAAAAACTTGCAATAATTTATTCATTTTTTTTATATATTAATGCAGCAAAGTTCATGTTTTCTTTTAATGTTTTATTATAGATTTTTTGATACCCTTTTAAATCAGCATAATGGGTTAAGTTAAAATTAAGGTTACAAATTAACCATTTTTAAAATTCATTGAGTATTTTATGATACCTTTTCAATTTTTAACGGAGCAGGTGTAAAGTGCCCGATTGGATATAAGGCTTATCAGTAAAATCTGTAAATCGAACAATATACATGTAAACATCTTGCTGGCATTGATTTCCTTTATAATCGCCATTCCAACCTTCATTAATATTATTTGTCCTAAATACTTTTTCACCCCAACGATTAAAAACTGAAATTTCTATGGTTTTAAATGCGCCTGCAACTATTTTAAATGATTCGTGTCTTCCATCACCATTAATTGTAAAAGCAGATGGTATCCAAACTGCTGGCTCAAAATCAAAACAAATTTCATTACTCCAACTTTCCATAACAACGCCATTAATGTCCTTAATTGCTTTGATACGATAGCATTGAGAATAATTATCTAAACCATTGGATAAGGTAATGCTAGATTGAATGCTGCTAAAACTAGATTCAAAAGCCCAAAGCCCTTTGCCAGGAAGATACCTATAAAGCTGATATTCTTTTACCCCTTCTTGCCAACCTTGGTATGCAGAAAATCCCATTTTTACTTCGTAAGGTCCAATTTTTTGCCCATAAAGCAACACATTTGTATGCGTATCAGAAACTATTATTTGATTGCACAAATCATAGCCTTGTACCCTGTAGTCAAAACTATTTAAATCTGTATTTATATTAAATTCTGTAAAATTTCGTGCTCCAGACCCTACTGTCCCTACTGATATAAATTGATCAACTGTACCAGCGATTCTTCGCTGAACCTCAAAGCTTTTATTATACCTCGGCCCATTATTCAAAGTCCAAAAAATAAGCATTTTATCGTCATTTCCTGGTGGAGGATTTACAGTAACTAAATCAAACTTAATACTTGGCCTATCTGCAAAAACATTCGTTTTTTGTGTATCTCCAATGCAACCAAAATCCGAAGTTTCTAAAACTGCAACAGATACATTTTGCCTTCCACTCCAATCTATTACTGTAGTATTGATTGCACTTGGATTTGGCACTTCTACCCCTCCATCTACAAACCATCTAAATGTAGAGGTTGAAAAACCATTTACACTGTAAGTTTTATTGCTAAATAACGGAAAACAAATTATTGAATCACCTCTAATTTGGGATGTGCGAGGCTTAGGGTATATGGTTAGCAAAGAGTCAACTAAAAAATTTGTACAACCAAAAGCAGTAATCTCAAAAACGCTGATGTTAAATACCCCTTCTGCGTTTAGCGGCATCTGCATAGTTTTTGTGCCTTGTCCAATAATATTTGATGAATCTCCATTAACCCTCCATAGGTAAAAGGAGTTTATTAAACCATTTAAGGTAAAATTTGTTCTGCTACCTTGTCTTTGGCATATATTAAAAGTTCCTTCCATTTGATTTGCAGTAGGAATAGGGTGAATGATAGTGTTTATGATATTCGGCAAACTAACGCATGGCAAATTATTTACAGTATCAAAACTATTTTCTATAACAGCTATTTGAGCCGGACCTGCCATGCCCCATTGTATTTTTATAACATTGCCTGTATCGCCTTCTATTATAGTGCCGCCACTAACTGTCCATCGGTAAACTGATTTTGGTGTAAAAGCAACACTGTAAGTAGCAATTTCATTTTCGCAAACAGGTGTTTTACCTTTTGGCATTTCGCCTGCCAAAAAATAACCTACATTTACCGGAAAAATGCTAGCATCAGAGGGGCAGCCAAAATTATCAAATGCTGTAACCCTTATTATATTTGTAAGCACACCATTTCCCCAATCTATTGTTACATTTGCTGTACCTTGACCTTGATCTATTATACCTGTAGGCAAAACAGACCAATTATATGTAAAATTTGATGAAGCACCTACTATTCGGTATGGAACATTTTGCACATAAGGGCATATACTTTGCACACCTGCTATAATTGGTGAATCAATGCGATGTATTTCAACATTATAGTATGCTGTATCACTAGGGCAATTAGATTGAGAAAACTGAATTGACTTTAACCTTGCCTGTCCCCTAACACCCCAATTAATATTAATACTTGATGTAGACTGCCCATTTACAATACTACCACCTTCTACAAACCATGCTATGGTATTAGACCCAATTATCCCTGACAAGGTGTAATTTTCTAAACTATTCTCACAAACATTAACTTTTCCAGAAATAACGGGCGCAGGAGGAGGTGGAAGTAAATTTATCTGAATGCTATCCTCATCCCCAAGACAGCCATTAAGAGATGTTTCTCTAACATATATTTTTGCTAAACCTGTACCGCTAAAATTAACACTTAAGCTATTGCTTGTGCTGCTGCCATTGATACTGGCATTGGATGAAACCCGCCATTGCAGATTAGAATTAGCAGTTTTACCAGTTGCGGTATAAACATTATTTTTACTATTTCCGCATATAGAATTTGGCCCTGTTATAACAATATTGCTCAAAAAAGGTCTTACAGTTATAAATACATTTACATTGGTGTATTTAGATGGGCAACCATCATCTATGGCTTCTGCGGTAAATAAATAAGGTTTTACATTTGCTTGATTACAATCTGTTTGCCAACAAAATTCGCTTGTTACAGAGCCTCTGCCTACCGTATTATTAAAAGTGGCTCTTGTTCCTGTAAAACCATTTACCCCATTTAATAAATCTCCATATCCTTTTAAAGAAATGTTGTGATTGTCGCGGTCTGTGGCAGATACATTAAAACAAAGTTTAGCACCAGCTTCTACTGATCTCTGCTGATCACGCCCGCCTGCAATGACAGGAGTATTATTTATGGGACAATTGAGAACTAATATCTGCAACTCTAGCCTAACAATACTTAAAATCACCCCATTTCTGCGTTCAATAACTTCTATGGCTACAGCATATACTCCGGCATTAGGTGCAAGAAAGGTTATTAAACCATTGGTGCTATTAATGCTAGCGATGCCGCCTGCTCCAAAAGGTTGCGAAACACTGAATCCACTATTGTAAATCACATTGGCCGGGCCGCTGTAATTTTGACGACATATGGGAGCAAAATCTGTAGTACTTCCACCCGACCAAGGCTGCACGAAGCGGTATTCTAAATTATCCCCATTAATATCTATTGCATTGCTTCTAATCTCTGTGGTATCATTGGCACAAATAAATGGAACTGGAACCCCTGCAAAGCGCGGAGATGAATTTCTAAAAGAAGCAGCAGGAATGATGGATTGAAAACTCATTCCTAAATATGGTTCGTTTGAGACATCGTTTGGCAAATTAGTTAAAATATTTCTGCAGCATCGTTCCCAAAATAAAACATAACCAAATGCTGAACCTTCTACGTCAATAAAGTTTTCATAAATACCTTGCTTTAAACAGACATCCTTTGTTTGAGGACAATCTGTTCTGCCTATTGGATCTACGTCTCTTTCGGTGTTGAGTTTAAACTGTTTTCTAGTTTTTAGGGGTCTATTTCCTGAATTTTCGAAAACACAAATATCAATTGTTTCATCAAATTTTACAGAATTAGTGCGGTCGCAATCTCGATAAAGCGTTAAGGTAACTTTATACCTATGTATTCCGCTGCCCGAAACACTAATAAATTCATAAGCCATAGATCCCCCAACTAAATGTGTAGCGAATATATTGCCGTTAAAGAAAATACATAATATTAAACTTACAACTAACTTTTTTACCATTATTTTAATATTTTACAAAAATAAGCATAATTACCTTAAATAAACAAGTTTAAATGATCAAAAGTTGCCCCAATTTTAACACTTTATTAAAAAACGATAAGTCAAGGGTTTATTTATATTTTACTAACCGTTTTTAGTAGCTAAATTTTCGATTTTAATTTTCAAAAAAAAATACAGAACTTGCACCCGTGATTATTAGAAGCGTGGCACCTCTTAGATTTGGCTTAGCTGGCGGAGGTACCGATGTATCTCCATACTCAGATTTACATGGTGGGGCAATATTAAATGCCACAATCAGCATGTATGCACGCGCGACAATAGAGCCACTTGAAAATAAAAAAATTATTATTAATGCTTTAGATAAAGAAGAGTCCTATGAATTTGAAATAACTAATGTACTGCCTATAAACGGAAAGCTAGATTTATTAAAAGGTGTTTACAATCGCATTGTTAAAGACTTTAATAATAACCAAGCACTTTCATTTAGATTAAGCACTTATGTAGATGCTCCTGCAGGTTCTGGCCTTGGCTCTTCTTCTACACTTACAGTAGCAATTATTGGTGCTTTTTGCGAATGGCTAAAACTACCATTGGGCGAATATGATATTGCACAGTTGGCGCATGACATTGAGCGCAATGACTTAGGTTATGCAGGTGGCAAACAAGATCAATATGCTGCAACTTTTGGAGGCTTTAACTTTATGGAATTTTTTGCAAACGATAAGGTAATTGTGAATCCATTAAGGATAAAAGATAAGTTTATAAGCGAATTAGAACATGATTTGGTGCTTTATTATACAAAAACAAGCAGGCTTTCTTCGGAAATTATTGAAGCCCAATCTAAAAATGTAACCGATAAAAAAGCAACATCAATAGATGCAATGCATAATCTAAAAGCACAAGCATTGCAGATGAAAGAAGCATTGTTGCGAGGAGAAATTGATGATATTGGCAAAATATTAGACTTTGGCTGGCAACACAAAAAACAGATGGCAGATGGTATAAGCAATGCTGATATAGATCTTGTATATGAAACAGCACTTGCAGCAGGAGCTACTGGCGGCAAAATTTCTGGAGCGGGTGGGGGGGGTTTTATGCTCTGTTTTGCACCTCTTAATAAAAGATACGAAGTAATAAAAAAATTAAATGAATTGGGCGGACAAACAATGTCTTACCGATTTGTAAAACACGGATTAAAAACATGGACGATATAAAAAGAATTAAAGAAATATTTCAGTCATCGGCAAATTTAAAACAACAATTGGCAAACGATGATGCATTTATAGCCTTATGTGCTAAAGCAGCCAACATGATGGTTACTTGTTTTAAAAACGATGGCAAAGTGCTATTCTGCGGAAATGGTGGCAGTGCCGCAGATGCACAACATTTATCAGCAGAGCTTTCTGGCAGGTTTTATAAGGACAGAGACCCCTTGTTTTCTGAAGCATTGCATGTAAACACCTCATATTTAACTGCTGTGGCAAACGATTACAGTTATGATCAAATATATAGCCGATTGGTTAAAGCAAAATGCAGAAAAGGGGATGTTTTAGTAGGCATTAGCACAAGCGGAAATTCAAAAAATATTATTTTAGCTTTAGAGGAAGCAAAAAAACAAAAAAGTTTAACGATTGGCTTTACCGGAGAATCTGGTGGATTAATGAAAGATATCTGTGACATTTGTTTTTGCATTCCATCTAGCGATACACCTAGAATACAAGAAGCTCATATTGTTTTAGGACATACACTTTGTGAGCTTGTAGAGCTAAACTATTTTGCCTAATTAATTGATAAAAGAGGCTATAATACTTGCAGGCGGATTTGGCACTAGGCTGCAAAGCGTGGTTGCAAATATTCCTAAACCTATGGCACTTGTAAATAGCAAACCTTTTCTTAGCTATATTTTAGACTTTTGTGCAGCTCAAGGAATTAAAAAAGTAATTTTAGCAGTAGGCTATAAGCATAAAGTAATTCAAGATTACTGCAAAACAAGGTATAAAGATATTGAAATTGATTATTCTATTGAAGAATCACCTCTGGGTACTGGTGGTGGCATAAAAAAAGCATTACAAAAATGCAATAGCAAAAATGTGCTAATACTCAATGGAGATTCATTTTTAAGATTTTCTCTTGATGAAATGAACAGTGCCCACAAAAGTGCTAAAAGTAAATTTACAATGGCACTAAAGCCAATGAAAAATTATGACAGATATGGAACTGTAGAAATTGATAAAGAGAATAAATTGATTGCATTTAAAGAAAAAGAAGCTACCAAGCAAGGGCTTATCAATGCAGGTGTTTATTTAATAAATAGAGCGGCATTTAATCAATTGGCTTTTGCAGATATATTCTCTTTTGAAACTGAATTTTTGATAGCTTATATTCAAAAATGGAAATTTAATGGATTTATCTCAGATGGAATGTTTATCGATATAGGAATTCCGGAGGATTATGAAAAAGCACAAAAACTATTTTAGTCTACAAAATATTTGCTAAAAATATAATATATTTATGGTTAAATGTTAGCAAGTATTGATAATTTGTATTTAGCTAAAGGCCCAAAAATAAAGAGTTACCATTACAAAAAAATTATAATAAGGCATTGATAAATCAATTAAAAAAAAGCCTAAAAATTTATTCAAAAAATACAGTGAAATATGTAAATTTGCGGTAAAAAATAATCTAAGCAAATCCACAATATTGAAAAATAAATACATCGATCTTATTGAGCAAACATTCGATTTTCCTCAAGCACCTTTTCAAATAAATGAAAAAAGTGAATTAATCTATCAAGGTATAAATCTAAAAGAATTAGTAGAAAAATATGGCACACCACTCAAATTTACTTACTTGCCAAAAATTTCAGAAAATATAAAAACAGCAAAAAAATGGTTTGCAGAAGCCATGAAAAAAGTAGATTATCAAGGCAAGTATTATTATTGCTATTGCACGAAAAGCAATCATTTCAAGCATACTTTAGAACGTGTTTTAGAAAATGAAACCCATTTAGAAACAAGTTCGGGATATGATATTGACATCATAGAAAACTTGGAAAATGAAGGTCTATTTAAAAAACAGCAATATGTTATATGCAATGGATTTAAATTAGACGGTTATTTAGACAAAATTGCAGGATTAATAAATAATGGATACACCAATGTGATACCCGTAATAGATAATATAGCAGAGGTTTCACGTTTACAAAACAGAGTCAGCACAGATATTAATATTGGATTAAGAATTGCATCTGAAGAAGAGCCTAAATTCCCCTTTTACACAAGTAGACTTGGCATTGGATATAAGGATATTTTACCATTTTATAAACAAAATGTGTTAGAAAATGAAAAACTGCACTTAAAAATGTTGCATTTTTTTATCAATACAGGAATAGAAGACGATGCGTATTATTGGAATGAGTTGCACAAATGTTTAAAGGTATATTGTGAACTTAAAAAAATAAACCCAAATCTCGATTGCTTAAACATTGGCGGTGGTTTTCCGATTAAAAATAGTTTAAATTTCAACTATGATTATGCCTATATGATTACAGAAATTGTGAATCAGATAAAAACGGTTTGTGATAGTAATAATGTACCAGAACCAAACTTGTTTACTGAATTTGGTTCTTTTACAGTTGGCGAAAGCGGAGGTGCTATTTATACCATAAAACATCAAAAGGCTCAAAATGACAGAGAAAAGTGGAACATGATAGACAGCAGTTTTATGACCACATTACCAGACAGTTGGGCTATTAATAAAAAGTTTATTATGCTGCCTATCAACCGATGGAATGACACTTATGAACGGGTATTACTTGGCGGTATTACCTGCGATAGTGATGACTATTATAACTCAGAACAGCATAGCAATGCTATATATATGCCCACTTATAGAAGAAATGAGCCTTTGTATATTGGGTTTTTTAACACAGCTGCATATCAAGAATCACTTGGCGGATTTGGCGGAATACAGCATTGTTTGACCCCTGCTCCAAAACACCTTATAATTGATAAAAATGATGAAGGAGAAATTAGTATTTCATTATTTGCTGAGCAGCAAACAGCAGAAAGTATGCTAAAAATATTGGGCTATTAATTATTAATACCTGTTTTTTAAAAATCCTTTACAAATAAAGGTTGTCCACTAACCATTTTATTATATCATTGCTATCTTGGCCAATTTTACTGTAAATAGCGGTAGTTCGGTTATCTTTTTGTGTTACAATGCTCCAATCATGCCCTGTTATATTCTCATTTTTTGAAATTGCACAAATTGTTCCATCAACGTAATAAACGGTGTATATTTTTTTCATTTTACCGTTGACAGTCTCTGTAGATTCAGCAATAGTTCCAATATCCACATTGCTCTGCCTAACATTTTTTTCTAAAATCATAATAATACCAGATCTGTTTCTATCTGCCAATGCGGGCGAAATAACAGGAACAGGGGGCTTTGCGCCAACTATAACAGCAGGAGCGCTTTTTTCTAAAAATAATCGCTCTACATTTGAAACATTAAGAGCACTGTCATTCATCACTGCATAGTCCCCTAATAAGTCAAAAATATCAATCACTTGGCCTAATCGTATTTTTTTATTTATACCCAAAAAATTTAAGTCTCTAAAATATTGCGTAGCAGAGCCCTCACCTTCAACGATATATTCACCAGAAATAAGGGTTTCATTTTTGGTAAAGCTCAAAAATTCAAATAACATTGCTGTGCCCATCATTCTTTTTTTGACAATATATTTACTAATGGGTTTTCCGTCATAAAAAAAGGTGTCTAAACTTTCTACCCCATTGTGCTTCTCTGCGGATTTTGCTACTCGTTTTGCATGTTTTTGAATGTCTTTTTCATCTACTTGACCAAAAATGCATTGGCTAATTAATGTTATACATATTGCGGTAATTATTTTCATTATAGATGTTTATTTATTTTAGTTTTATGATTTAAACCACCAAGATTTAGAAAAATATATTCTTCCTGTTTTAACATACCTTTTTTCTACATCCATTGTGCGGGTAAATTGATTAAAAACACTTTGTTGGGTTTGAAATTGATCAAAACTAAATCCAAAACCAAATTCATTCATCCTTCCATCTGTCTTATTTTTGAGCCTTGATAACCCTACTTTAAATGTAACGCCTCCTTGTGTAATTGGATTTCCTGATGAAACGGCAAGGCCATAGCCTAGTGCTGCATTGACTAACAATGATTTTTGCTGTTGTGGCTGAAACACATATTTGCCTTCTAACCTCATCGGAAATAGAACCGCATCGTAAAAATAAAATGGATGAATACCTATGCTAGGGCCCCAATACAATCTTTTCTTGTAAGGAATCATATATCCGAAATCTAAAAGAAAAGAACTTAATGTATAAGTTATACCATCGTCTACCCCGCTGCCAAACTTAGCACCAAAATTAAGAAAAATATAATTCTTGTTATTTGTAAATATGGGCTTTTTATAACTAATATTGGCAAGATTAGCAGTATTTATAGAGTCATATTTACCATAAAAAACCCCTGATTTTTTGATGTAAAACAAAGATTCTATAGCAAGTATCTCGCTATTTCGAATTTCACAGAATAAACCATTGCTATTATATGCAGTAATACTGTCATTAACATAAATAATGGATGCTTTAAAACTAGCACCATTATTCAATATAATGATATGAGTAGGTTTATTGGTTCCAAATTGCGCAATGCAATTTTTATAGCTAAAACAAAAGAATAGAAAAAAGATAAAAGATAAACCTTTCATATTAATGCAAATATACATATGTTTGTAGTAATAAATTAAAAGTAAAATGACAAAATTGATGATTATTGCTTTAAGTGTTATTATTTTAACATTAAATAGCTGCAAAGACAATTGTTATACCATAGAAAAACAAATGGTTTCTGTAGCAGACTATGGCGATTTAGCTACAGTTTTGAATAGTTTTGAGGTTCAACCAGCAAGAACCATAAAAAAACCAGGCAATATATACACTTTCGGCAACTATCTATTTGTTTGCGAGCATGAAAAAGGCATTCACATATTAGACAACACTAATCCCAGTAATCCAACTGGTCTAAAATTTATAAAATTAGAGGGCAATGATAATATTGCAGTAAAAGCCAATTTTCTCTATGCCGATAATGGAACAAGACTGCTAACTCTAGATATCAATGATTTGAATAATATTAAAATAGTAAATAGTATAGATGATGTGTTTTCTGAAAGAATCCAAAATGGTAAACTTATTGTAGGTTATCATTTTGAAGAAAAATTAGAAAAAGTACCATGTAATACCACCACCCGTAGTATTTTGCTTAGTAAAAGCGATCAGCAGCTAATGACAAGTTCTGCAGAATCATCAGGTGTGGGAGGAAAAGGGGGCTCTTTGGCCAGATTTGCCATTGTAGATAACTATCTTTACATCGCTAAATTCGACAAATTCATCCCTTTTAATATTAGCAATCTAACCTCTCCAATAAAAGGATTAGCGTTGGGTTTTCCAAATAGCGATGCAGAAACCTGTTTTCCTTATAAGGATTATTTATTTTTTGGTGCATCTAGTGGGGTTTATATTTATAATTATAAAAAATCGCCAGAAAGTCCTGCTTGGGAAAGCACAATCAATCACATTGTAGGATGCGACCCTGTGGTAGCTCAAGGAGAATATGCCTTTAGCACCATAAGAGATGGCGCTATTTGCAGAACAAGAAATGGCCAAAATAGCTTATTTGTTTTTGACATTAAAAATATCAAAACGCCAAAAGATGTATCTACCACGCAGCAAAAATCACCCTATGGATTAGGGATTAAAGGCAATTTGCTTTTTGTGTGTAATGGATTAAATGGATTGTTTGTATATGATTGGAATGAAGCAACTGAAACGATTACACCCATAAATTCTTATCCAGATATACATGCATTTGATGTAATTATAAATGGTAATACACTTATTGTTACTGCAGACAACGGCCTATTTCAATTTGATTGCTCAAACCCCAATAATATTAGATATTTAAGTACTTTGGCGCAATTTAACTAACAAATAAATATTGCTGCTCCTTTTTTACATAATTTCTCTACTAATTTGCGACACTTTTATTATCAATTATTTATAAGCATAGTTTTGTTGTGCAATGCTTTTAGTGTGCCTAATAATTTTTATGTAAATAATGTCATTCCTTTAGAAAAAATAATGAATCTAATGTTCATATAGTTATCTCTTTAGGCATGCTTGCTAGCATAGACTCGTTTAGTGCCTAAGGAATAATTTATACATCAAATAATTATGCTGCAGCACCAAATCTCAATATTGGCATATAAGTGCTAATAAGTAAAAGAGTAAACATAAGGGCAACAGCAAACTTACCCCATATTACAATTGCGGGTTTGGGCTTAGAGGAAGAATTCAATATTCATTTTTAAATAAAAAATCTAAATTTTGACCCTTAGATTAATATATAAGTCCTTTATTATCGAAGGCAGCGCTATTCTGCAAAACGGAAGGATTGATCCTATTTTGGGTATTGGAGCAACATTTCCATAGAATAAATCGGCAGGCTTAGTTTTATCATTCTCTATCAATTTAATTTAGCCATTATAATTTCCTTGCAAATTGTTAATACATAACTAACTTTGCCACCAAATCAATGCGTAATTACGACCACAATTCAATTGAAAGGAAATGGCAAGAATATTGGGCAAAACACCAAGTTTTCAAAGCTGAATTTCCATCATCAAAACCCAAATTTTATGTGCTAGATATGTTTCCATATCCGAGTGGCAGCGGGCTTCATGTCGGCCACCCGTTGGGTTATATTGCCTCGGATATAGTGGCACGATACAAAAGACATATTGGCTATAATGTCTTACACCCAATGGGATATGACAGTTTTGGACTGCCTGCAGAACAATATGCAATTCAAACTGGGCAACACCCAATAAAAACAACTAAAAAAAATATATTAAGGTATAGGGAACAGTTGGATAGAATAGGATTTTCTTTTGATTGGTCTAGGGCTGTTCAAACAAGCGATTCTAGTTACTATAAATGGACACAATGGATTTTTTTGTTATTGTATAACAGTTGGTATAATCCGAGAACACAAAAAGCAGAAAATATAGAAACACTTATTTACATATTAGAAAATGAAGGTTTTAATGGTATTGGTTGCGATATTTTAACTGGCGATATTGAAGAAGAATTATTGCCATTTTCTTCAAAAGATTGGCAGCATTTTGAATATTCAAAAAAGCAAGCCATAATAATGAATTTTAGAATAGCATACTTGGGCGAAGCATTTGTAAACTGGTGTCCAGAATTAGGCACTGTATTAGCAAATGATGAGGTAAAAAACGGATTTAGCGAAAGAGGCGGCCATCCTGTAGAACGCAAAAAGATGAACCAATGGAGTATGCGCATTACAGCTTATGCTAACAGACTTCTAGAAGGGTTATCAGATTTGGGCTGGCGAAATAGCATCAAAGAAAGTCAAAAAAACTGGATAGGTAAAAGTGAAGGATGTAGCTTATATTTTAAGATCAAAGGTCAGCCAGAGCGGCAAATTGAGGTATTCACCACTAGGCCAGACACCCTCTTTGGAGTATCTTTTTTAACAATTGCTCCAGAACACGAATTGGCAAAAAGTCTTACCACAAATAGTCGAAAACAAGAAGTAGAAGAATATGTAAATATTGCCAAAAATAGAACAGAACGCGAAAGAATGACTAATGTGGCAGATATCTCTGGTACTTTTACAGGCAGCTATGCCATCCACCCGATTACAAATAAAGAAATACCAATATGGGTGGGCGATTATGTATTAGTGGGCTATGGCACAGGTGCAGTAATGGCTGTTCCCGCTCATGATCAAAGAGATTATGAATTTGCAAAATTCTTTGACTTACCTATTTTACCTGTTTTAGAAAACACATCAATCGATAAAAATGCAAATGAAGCCAAAGAGGGCATACTTTGCAATTCAGACTTTTTAGATGGGTTAAATGTCTATCAAGCTATGACTGCGGCAATTGATTATATCAAAATCAACAACATTGGCAAACCCAAAATTAATTTCAAATTAAGAGATGCCGCATTTGGTCGGCAAAGATATTGGGGAGAGCCAATACCTATTTATTATAAAAATGGTATACCAGAACCCGTATTAGAAAAAGATTTACCAATAACATTGCCAGAAATATCTATTTTTTCGCCTACAGAATCTGGAGAACCACCATTAGCAAGAGCACCTAATTGGTATTATATGCCAAATAAAGGATTGTGCAATCCTGCAGATGATATAAATTTAGAAGGAGGCATGTTAGAAACTTCTACCATGCCAGGATGGGCTGGGTCGTCATGGTACTTTTTTAGGTATATGGATGCTGAAAACAGTAAAGAATTTGCCAGTAAAGATGCACTAAATTATTGGCAGCAAGCAGATTTATATATTGGTGGCAGCGAGCATGCTACCGGACACCTGCTCTACAGCAGATTTTGGACAAAAGTGCTCTATGATTTAGGCCATTTACCCTGTCAAGAACCTGCAAAAAACCTTATTAATCAAGGTATGATTCAGGGCCTTTCAGCCATAATTTATAGGACAGAAGGAGAAAATACCATTGTAAGCAAAGATGCTAGGGATAAAAACACAAATTATACAGCATTGCATATAGATATTAACTTGGTGCAGGGCAATGAGGTGGATATAGAACAATTAAAAAATTGGAGACCCGCAGATTTTGAGAACGCTACTTACGTTTTAGAAAATGAAAAACTAATCTGTAGCCTTGAAGCAGAAAAAATGTCAAAGCGGTGGCACAATGTTGTAAATCCTGATGATATTTGTAACACATACGGTGCTGATACTTTGCGATTATATGAAATGTTTTTAGGCCCCCTCGAAGAACCAAAACCATGGAATACACAAGGCATAGAAGGAGTTAGCAGATTTTTGAAAAAAGTATGGCGATTATTCGTAAATGAATCAGACGGAACAGTAAATTTAGAAAATTTACAACCCGACCAATTGGCAAATAAATCGCTACATAAATTAATAAAAAAAATCACTTGGGATATAGAAAACTTTTCTTTCAATACTTCTGTAGCAGCTTACATGGTTTTTATTAATGAAATGAATGAATTGAAATGCAGAAACAAAGAAATTTTAAGCACTTTTTTACTTCTACTCTCGCCATATGCACCTCATATCTGTGAAGAATTATGGGATTTAATGGGTAATCAAGAAAGAATATCTAGTGCTGCATGGCCAATTTTTGACCCAAAATATATTGAAGAAAGTGATTTTAATTATCCCATTTCTATTAATGGAAAGACAAAATTACAGATTCGTTTTGACCTTAGTTTAAAACAACAAGAAATAGAAGAAATTCTTTTTAGCAACAAAGAATTTATAAATATATTGGATGGCAAAACTATCAAAAGAGTAATTTTTGTAAAAGCTAAAATAATTAATATTGTTGTATAAATGAGTAACGTAAAAAAACCACACTCTCCCATAATTAGCAGATTGGCAATCACAATATTGCGCAATAGATTAGGTATTATTATTGGGATTGGTGCGCTAACAATTTTAATGCTTTGGCAAGCTATGGGTGTATCGATTTCGTATGACAATCAAAAAATAGTGCCCGAAACAGATGAAGACTTTATTAGGTATAAAAAATTTTTAAACGAATTTGGGGAAGATGGAAATAAACTAATTGTGGGCTTTCAACAAAAAGATTTATTTACAGCAAAAAATATTAATGCTTTTATAAAAACCACACAACAAGTAAAAGCAATTACCGGGGTATCAGAAGTCATAGGTATTCCATCAGCCTATAATATCATTAGAGACGACAGCTTAAAAAAATTTAGATTACATAAGATTATTGCGCAGAATATGGAAAATGACAGTGCTGCAATAGCTTTTAAAAACACATTAATTAATCTGCCGTTTTATGAAAACTTGATTTTCAATAATGAAAAAAATATTGCCATTTCTGCTGTGGTTATTGATAAGCAATATTTAGATAACATCAAAAGAATTGCGCTAATAGACAGTGTTAAAATGTATTTTGATGCTTATGGAAAAGAAAGCAATGTGAGCATAAAATACAGTGGCCTTCCATTTGTGCGGCATATTTATAGCACCTTAGTGCGTGATGAACTAAAATTATTTATTATTCTTGCGGCCTGCATCACAGCCCTCTTACTTTTTATTTTTTTTAGAACGCTTCCTAATATTTTAATTCCACTAACGATGGTTGTAATCAGTGTTGTTTGGAGCATTGGTTGGATGGGTATTTTTGGATTTAGGATGTCTATAATTAGTGCATTAATACCTCCATTAATGATAGTGATTAGCATCCCAAATTGCATTTATTTTATAAATCGTTTCCATGACGAAATAAATTTAGGCAATACTAAAATAGCTGCACTGCACAGAGCTATAAGTAAAGTGGGTTCTGCCACATTGCTTACAAATATAACAACAGCGATTGGATTTGGCGTTTTTGCTTTTACAAAAACGGCCATGCTTCAGCAATTTGGACTAATTACTTTTTTAAGTGTTATGTGTGTGTTTATATTTACACTTACTCTTGTGCCAATATTATACAGTTACTTGGCTTCGCCTCGTTTAAAGCACACCAAGCATTTAGAAAATCCAAATGTAAAAAAAATAGTAAACTGGATCCATTATATTGTGTTTAATCATCCAAGAAGAATTTTTTTCTTTACCATTGTTATAGTTGTCTTTTCAATTTTTGGAGCATTAAAGATTAAATCCCTAGTTTACATGGTGGATGATATTCCCAAAAAGCAACAACTATATCAAGATTTAATGTTTTTTGAAGAAAACTTAACTGGTGTAATGCCTTTTGAAGTAGTTATTAATACCAATGAAATAGATGGTATCAAAAACCCAAAAACTTTGGCCAAAATCAGGTTGTTAGAAAAAAAATTGGCGAGTAGAGAAGAGCTATCAAGAGGACTTAGTGTGGTAGATGCCATCAGTTTTGCCAATCAAGCATGGAATTATGGCGACAAAAAATATTACAGATTGCCGATACAAGATTTAGAATATGCAAATATTGCCGAATATTTAATACAAGATAGTTCAACTAAAAACAAATTAGGATTGATGGTGAACAAAGATTTTAGTAAAGCCCGTGTATCATTTCAGATGAAAGATATAGGCAGTAAATCAATGGAGAAGTTATTATTAGAAATTTCGCCAAATAGACAATCGCAAGGTCATGAAAGTATTATTACAGAAATTTTTCCTAAAAGTGAATATGACACTTATGTAACAGGCACCTCTATGATATTTTTAAAAGGAAATGAATATTTAGTAAATAGCCTTATACAAAGTATGCTGCTCGCCTTTACACTAATCGCTATCATTATGGGGGGCTTATTTACCAGTTGGAAAATGGTATTTATATCATTAGTGCCAAATATATTGCCTCTATTGGTTACAGTGGGCCTAATGGGACATTTTGGCATTACCCTGAAACCATCTACTATTTTAGTTTTTAGTATTGCATTTGGCATAGCTGTTGACGATACAATTCATTTTTTAGCAAAATTTAGATATATTCTTAAGCGCAGTTCAGAAAGTATTTCTGTAATTACAAGTAAATGTTTAAAAGAAATGGGTCAAAGCATGATCTATACTTCTGTCGTATTATTTTTTGGATTTATAATTTTCGGGTTTAGTAATTTTCAAGGCACTATGGCATTAGGTATTTTAACCGGATTTACTTTGGTAATCGCTATGTTTTCTAACCTCTTTGTTTTACCAGCACTTATCATTGCATTCGAAAAAGATTTAAACCCAAGAAAAGAGCTCAAAGATGCTATATTTAAAATAGATATTGATGAAGAAAAGATTAGTTAAAAAATAGCTATAATTAGCTTAAAAAATCAAGAAAAATCAAGCAGTATAATATTCTCTAATTTGAGATGCTAAAGCCTCCATATCAGGGGCTAATAGTGCTAACTTAGGTTGAGTAAAATTTATTTCTGCAACATTATCTATAGGTATGAGATGAATGTGGGCATGGGGCACTTCTAAACCAATAATTGCAACCCCTATTTTCTTGCAAGTGATTGCTTTTTTCATAGCATTAGCAACGCCTTTTGCAAATAAGTGCAAATGGGCAAATGCGGAATCGTCTAAATCAAAAATATTATCTACCTCTATTTTTGGTATAACTAAGGTGTGTCCTTTTTTTAATGGATTGATATCTAAAAATGCTAAATGATGTTCATCTTCAGCTATTTTGTAACATTTAACATCACCACTAATTATTTTAGAAAAAACAGACATTATAAAGAGATTGATAAAACCTCATACTCCATAATACCAGCAGGTACCTCAACAGAGATAGCCTCTCCTACTTTTTTGCCAAGCAAAGCGGCTCCAATAGCAGATTTAGACGATATTTTTTTTAATTTCAGGTCTGCTTCATTTTCAGAAACGATGATATAAGTTACTTCTGTATTACTTTTTTTATTCAAAAGTTTAACATTGCTAAAAATAGATACCCTAGAAATATCAATTTGTGATTGATCTATAATTCTAGAATTTGCCAATGCTGATTGTGCCTTAGAAATTTTAAGTTCCAATAATCCTTGAGCTTCTTTCGCAGCATCATACTCTGCATTCTCAGACAAATCACCCTTATCTCTTGCTTCTGCTATTTGTCCAGAAATAGACGGCCTCTCCACTTTAGTCATGTGCTCTAAATCGCGTTTTAACTTTTCGTAACCTTCTTTACTCAAATAATTTATGCTCATATATCTTCTCTTTTTTTTTACTAAAAAATAACACCTCACATAAGATGCGAGGTGTTAAATAATTATGCAATAATAATTCTTTTTTATTAATTTAGTTGGCTGTTAATACCTTTTTTCTATAATTTGCTCTTTTTGTTTGTGCTAAATTTAATCTTAACCCAATAGAAAGCACACCATTAAAAGGATTTGTAGTTCTATAACTTACGTCAATGGCCATTGTATTTCCATTTTCTTTAGATAAACTAGGTTCAGCAGTCATGCCAATTGCAAAACCTGTAAACATTGATTGTCGGCCTTCTGGACCTTGTGGGGTAAAAATGTTTTTTTCATAAATAAATGCTCCCCTAAGCATAAATAATTCATTATAGCTATATTCTAAACCTAGTGAAGTTTGGTTATTACTAAAAGAATTATTTGTAAAATTAAATGCTGTTGTAAGTTTGTGCATGTATAGGGCTTTTTCTTTATCTAATTGAAAATCGTATGCCATACCAATGTGCACAGAAGTAGGAAGTTCTGTTTTTGCTGACCTTAGAGAAGTAGTACTAGAAAAATCATTACCCGATAAAAGGGATTTTACTGCTAAGCCATCACCCGTGGGGCGATAATCTGGCCCAATATCTTTTAAGGCCACAGCAAACCTTAGATCGTTGGTTTTAATGCTACCCGGCTTGGTTGTTGTTGCATATTGCACCCCTGCATCAATTGCCACCGCATTTGACCTTACATCAGAAGTACCTTGGCTATAAAATTTAAACTGCACACCGCCATATATTTTATCAGTAAATCTTCGAGCATAACCAGCAGATAATATAGATGTAGAAATGCGGTAGGTACCTAAACCTCCATCAGGCTGGGCAGTGGTAGTGCGCATAATATCCCCATAATTAAATGAAGTAAGCCCTAAGCTAATGGCATTTTGGCCTTTTTCGCCACCCAGTTTTTGCGCAAAACCAAAAGTATTAATATTAATGCCTGCAACATAGCCCACTCGAGAAAATAACAACTCTGTTTGCTTTACTCCTGCTAGGCCAGCTATATTTATAAAAGTGGATTCAAGGCCTTTAACTCCAGTAGTATTTGCAAAACCCCATCCACTACTTCGCGCAAATGGATTAATTTGCAACTCTGCACCTCCTGCTTGACCGCTTCGCTCTGGATTTCCTGCAGATAAAGCTAAACTAAGTGAAGTACTAAGCGTTATAATTGTATATTTAATTATATTGTTCATTATTTTTATTTTAAAATTAATAGGCTAGTAAGAGTCTAGATCTAGTGAGCGCATTACACCATACCATTTCAAAGTTTTTTCTCCACTGCCGGGTACTTTTACATGAATTATATAAACTCCGGTTGCAATTGGAACCCTAGAATTATTTTTTAAATCCCAGTCCACATAAGTATTTTCATTGTCTTTTTCAAAAGTTTTGATTAATAAGCCTTGCATGCTAAATATGCTAATTGTGCATTTAGGAGGCAAATTTGTAATTTTAATTCTGTTATCAATTGGACTTGTTTCGTATTCAGAAAATGCATAATAAGGATTAGGCACCACATTAATTAATTCGAGTGCATTTTTGCGGGTATTTTCATTTTTGGTAGGTGCAATATCATCCGTATTAAATGCATATTTCGGCATTTTTTTATCCTCATTAGTTGCATAAGGTTTTGCCATTCTTAATTTGATTGTAACATCTGTTGGCGGAATTCCTTTACTTAAATCAAAGCCAGGTGCTGCTATTGTAGGCAACACCCACATTATTTGACGGTAAACATTAGATTTTTGAAAAGCACTTACACTTGCGTCTGAAAGTAAAGCATGATACTGATTTCCTTCATCATAAATACTTCCTTTAAATCCTGAAATTCCATTGTAAGCTCCAAACACATATACATAGTGCTTTCCGCCAAAAATTGGATAACTATTAAATCCACTAAAAAATTCTGAAGTTGGATTCCAAATCATATCCCTTCCATTTGCAGCTGGCAAATAAGAATCTTCGCCAAATGCCATATTCATTCTCTCTCCTGTCTCTAAGTTAATTGCATAACCAGGAAACCAACCTCTACCCGTGCTTCCATTTTCCAGATTGCCATTAATATCTCTGCTTGTGCCTTTTCTCAACTCAAACTTTTTGGCTTGCCCTTCATGCTGCGTAACATTGGCATCATCTCCAGTTTCAAAAACAATACATCTTGTCCATTTACTTTTATCGCTAGTTATAACAATATCGACAGATGCAGTATTATTTAAAATACCTGGTGCAGCAGCTGCTTTACCAATATATTCTACCATAGGATAAAAGAATGGTGCATTACCCGTGCTATTGGCTACATAAATCCTGCCATCTGATAAGGCAGCGGGAGCAATCCTTCCCTCCCAAATTTTCTCATAAGCTTCAAATCTATCCATCGGTCTGTCAATAATGCTATTAAAAAAGTCATTACTCCAAGCAGTAGAAGCAGCAGCTGACCTAACTGCGCCAGACTTTATCCAATTAAATTGAACAGCACCATCATTATCAGATATACCGCTTAACCATTGCTTGCCTTTATCTTGAAAACTAACACTCCACGCAAGCAAGCTATTATCTTTACTGATAGAATCTAACCCAACCAAAGGCACTTGATTAATAATTACTGCCATACCCCAATCATGCAGGTTTGGTGAAGGCTTTACCCTTCCATTTAGCGAAATTCTCCCTTGAACAGATTCATATTTTTCCTTTAAAAATCTATCGCTAAATATAACATCGCCTGTCGTTAAGTTAGTTAGTTTCCAATACGTAGAAATAGATCTAATGGAATCGTTACTTGTACTATTTATGGCAGACGTATCCAATAATTCTAATTCAAAACTTGCCCTAGGCACTTTTACTGGGTCAACAATTTTTATTCTTACAGGACTATTTCCACCAAGATAGGTAGGTGCAGGATCACGCCTATCTCTTAATATATTATCCACAGTTTCTTTAGTAAATTCTAGAATATTTCCTCCATTTCCAGTTCCAGCGATTTTAGTTATTTTTGGTCCAGAACCATATGCTGCGTTTAATCCAATTCCAGATAATTCGGGTTCATTCTTATGCGGAATAGCAGAATATACTTTAATATTATTTCTGCCTGCTAGATACTGTTGAGGGTCATTTTTCAGTGGGTCGTTGGTAATAACGGCATAAGAAATCATTAAATAATAATAAGTTTTAAAATTTATTAACTGCTTGGTAGAAGTGGTGCTAAATTCGTCTCTTTTCAGAGAAATGGTGTTTACTACTCCCACGTTTTTGCCATTAACTTTTTCTACAGGTATTTCTGCACCTACCACACCATCAAATTCCTTGTTGATGATTTGACTAAATTCATCCTTTAAATCGCACTGAAAAACTAATCTTGCTTTCTCAATGTTATTCAAATCTCCAGTGTTTACAGAACCATCTTTAAGTTGATACAATTGATATCCTTGAAAATTGTAGACTAATCTGCTGCCACTCTCAGAAAGCACAGTATCTCTGTATTTTTCTGTGGCTTCAACATCTTTTAATGTCAATATTAATTCATTTTCTAATTCTTGTATTGCAATTAGAGGTGCATCAGGGCCATCAATTAAGTCAAATTTATTATTAAACAATTTTTGTGCCTTATCACTAGCCTTTCTTAATAATTCTAATGAACCTAAAGCTCCTCCAGAAGTAGCTTTTGCCCAAACAGCGCCTACTGTAATAAAATTAACAGCACCTGGTTTTAGCGTAAACGGACCAGATGATTGCACGAACCTTCTATCGCCTGGTGTATTGCCTGATAAAGGCTCAGTCCAAGGCTGTTGACCTGGTAATACAGTATCAAATGGCCACATCCAAGGAGTAATTATCGTTCCTCCTACTCCACATCTATCGCCCCATCTAACAGCTTGATTATTTTTCCAATAACCTTTTAAATAATTATAAAAATCAATGGCAATATTTGGGTTTCCACAAATGGGGTTTTGGTCATTGTTAAAAAACATAAAATGTGAAAGACCAAGTTGATCACCATTATCTCCAAAAGGTCCTTCAAAATAATCTATTCCAATTGTAGGTGGATTTAAACCATAACCCAATACACCTTCATCATTATCATCTCCATTGTAGCAAATACCTAAAGCTCTTTTTACATCACAACCCACGTAATCATCTACATAATTCCCTAAATCTGGGTCTGCCCATTGCCCCATAAAAGTTTCCTTTAAATTAGTTTGACCTCTATTGATGATTGTAGACCTATAAAAAGTCATATTATTAACCTCATCATTAGTGGCAAAAGCAAAAGCCTGCATTTGTAATTCTAAACCAATTGGTATACCTCCAGTTTCAGCATGTAAATTTCCATTATCATTATAAACATACCAAAGCATCATATCTGGCTGATCTTTTGGCAAATTTTTATCTGCATCCTTATTGGTAAACAAAACTGGATATTCGCCCAAGTTTGGTTCATAAGCAAGATTGCCATTTACACTAAAATAAGGCGCCATAATTGGGGTTTCATTTGCAGAACTAATACCGCTAAAACCCCTATTAATACCACCCGGCCACTCCGTTAATCCAGTCGATAAATCTCGCCACCCACTTGCTTGTGCTACTTCTATCTCTTTTCTAGTAATTTTCCAAATCCTATCATAGCTCAAACATCTTGAAGCATCTGTAGTTGCATTGCTAACATCCAAAGGGCCTGGCCAAAAATCAGAGCCTCTTTGCCTATATGTCATTGCTGCAAGTTTTAGATTATTGCTACCTTCTTCTAATCCTCCTATCCATAGTGCACCAGCAAATAGTGAGTGCTTTCTAATGGCATTAGCATCATTTACTTTAGGTATTTCATACTTGGCATTGTTTAAATCCCACCACATGTCTCCCCCATTTAGAATTTTGGTTCTTACATTATTAATATCCAAATCGGCACTTTGAGTAGCAGCCTCGCAGCCACCCGCAAAAGCATTTAATCTCTTGCCCGTGTTATTGTTATTATTTGCAGGATCTATTTTGTAGTTTAATATCTCCCTAGCATCAAGTTGGTTTAGAAATAAACCAATTAATACTGTTATTATTATTCTTTTCATATCTTTACTTTATTATTTGTATTTTATTAAAACTGAAATCTAACTCCTAATTGAGCAAATCTTGGTGCCCTATAAAAACCAGGATTATCGGTAATTATTCTATAGAGTGCCGAGAATGAAGCTGCATTTATTTGACTTGCTAGGGCTTGCTGTCCTCTAGGTGAGGATAGAAAACCATCATCATCAGTTTGACCAGAGTATGGCCAAACACCTACTACGTTTCTCGTATTTAATACATTAGAAACAATTAAAAAACCTACCAACAGACCTTGTTTTTGCCCTTTTGCATATTTCATTGCCCATCCTTTGCTTACTTGAATATCAAAGTTGTTATTCCAAGGAAGTCTCGAACCAAAAGGATCACCTTTTATAGGAGAGCGGTCAGTACTGCCTATTTGCAAAGGTTGCAAAAGTGCAGTATAGGGTATTCCACTGGTTGCAGTATATATTAGTCCTACAGAAGCATATTCTAAATATTTTCTAAGGTTTGCAGGGCCATAATACTCATCTTTTCCTGTTCTATCGTTTTTTCCACCACCAAATTCATAATTTAAGTTGGCTTTTACTGCATGTCTAATATCTAAATCTGCTAACGGAAATAATGACCTTAAATTAGGCTGATTACTTTGAATTAATGCCCTTGCAGAAGAAGCGTTTGCACCTGTTCCATTTGCGAATAACAAACTATAATTGGCTGTTAAAGAAAGCATTTTATCATACTTTAATTGAATATCGGATCTAAAACTTTTAATAGTTGAAAAATCGATGTTAGAAAAACTGATGTAACTAATAGGATAAGCTTGATTAAAGAAAAATTCATTGATGTCATTTCTAATCTCAGAGTAAGAAGCGGTGATACCGAGAATTGCGCCTACTCCCTTGCCATACGATTGCTCTTGCAATACCTGTCTAAATCCAATCTCATAGTTGGTTTTGAGACGCGGTGTTAATGCCGGATTGGCTAGTGTTTGCCCACTTCTTGCTTCCATATAAAAATAATCGTCTATGGTTGCAAAACTCTGCCCTCTTTGAGGACGTTGGGCTAAAACATCATAATTAGCAAAGAACAATGCTGTAGTGTTAATTGGAAACGAAAACCAAACCCTTGGCAAAATATTAACTTGTGGTTTATAATCTTCAAAACTATTTGATGATAAATTTTGCTCATTTGGATCTACAAGATAGGGAGAAATCTTTCCATTGTCTGTTTGATTTGCAATTAATTCTGGATTGGTTATGGCCCTTCCAGCATTGTCATACCATTGATCGCCATCTCTGTATCCTAAAATCTTTGTGGGATTATTTACGTTGTTTACATATACTTTATAATCATTTCCTACAGCATCAGGATGATTTTGAGGAACTCCATTTAGGTCTTTTACCTCACCAACTGTTTTTACTGGGTATAGAGAGTAAGGGTCTTTAAGCACAAGTTGGTTTGCATCAAATCTTTCAACCCTAAGTCCAACCCTAAATATCAAATCTTTAAAGTCGAACTTATCTTGTATCCAAGCTGCTGTAAAAATCGGGTTATATCCGTTTATAGCTCTTCTATTTTGATCTAATAAAAAATCATTGATGCTAGATTTTCCCCTAACCCTATTGCCTAAATGGTCAAATCCATTGTATGAAACGTAAGAGTTTCCATTATTCAACAATTCATTTGCATTAAACATTTTTAATTGAAATTGCTCTGGAGTAAGCGAATTTACATTAATTGCACTTGACTCATTTATAGGGTTGCCATAAACATCTTTGGCCCCACTATTAATTAAAGAATTTCTTAGGTTTTTATCAAAATTTGTTTGCTGTCCGTCTAATATCAATTTGTTATACCTTATAGTATCTGTAAAAACCCCATCGCTATTATAAGAAAGTATTGGATTATTTCTGTCTAATGTATTATTGTGGGTGTTCATTAATTGAGGCATCAAAAACCACAGACCATTTGCATTTAAACCATAGTTATTAAAGGATGATTGTTCAAAAAATAAACCAAATTGCAAATCATGCGGTTTTCTATTCAAATCTTTTTCTAGGGGCCCTGTTAAACTGGCCTCACCCATTGCAAATATAGAAAAAAACTGGTTGTTTACTTTATTATAATTTGAAGCAACCTGACCGGGAGCTGCCCATAAACCATAAATATTAGGAGGATTTAGGCCATTCAACAAACCTTGATTTCCTAGTATTGCAGAGGCATTTGTTATATTTCGCCCTTGTCTTTCAAAATCATCATATAGATTGCTAGTGTATGCTGCACGAATCGGATTCAAATCAGAAGCTTTAAATCTTAAAGCAGTATCTAGAAAACCAGTTTGTTCATGAAACTCTCTTAATTTAACGGTATCGCCATTTTGATCTACGAATGTTCTTGTTGCTGCAAAAGGATTGTTGTTATTATTTACATAATTAAATCTTTCAGCTTCAAAATTTGTAAATGTGCCTATGTATCCATAATCAAAAACATTGCTTTTATGCACTTGATCCATTACGACTTGGTTGGTTTGTTGAAAATCTATTCTCACATTATACCAAGCTTTACTAAGGGTGGTTTTTTTAAATTGGGCATCATTAGAAGGGTTGGGCAAATCTTGTCTAAACCTAACATAAGTAAGTATATCTTGATTAATAACTCTAGCATTGTTATTGTAATTAAATACCGATCTCCCTGCATTCAAAAAATCCTGGTACCGATATGACCCATAAAAAGTAACCAATGAATTTTTATTAGGAGCCCAGTCTATTTTGCCCTGTGTGGTAGTGATAAAATGATGTGCATTAGGCCTCGCTCTTACATTTTCAATATCTGCTTCAGTCACATAATTGCCAGCATGAACATAACCAAAACCGTTTTCTGCAGGCACAAGTGGATTTTTTTCAATTTCGTCAAGTTTATCTTTATTAAGGTTATAATATCCGACATAACTTGGGGTTCTATCCTTATCATAAGCTGCAGTAAAACTAAATAGATAACCTAATACAGTGCGCTCAGGCTTAGTTGTGTCGTTTTGATCTGCCCCTTTATTTTTAATGTAAAGCGGTCCATTTGCAAAAAACTCTAACCGATTATTGTGGTATGGATTAAACGGTGAAGAACTTAAAAACTCAATTGACTTAGAATGTGTATTGGTTATTCCTTTGGTAGTATATGCAATTGCACCACCGGTAAAATCTCCATACTGTGCAGGAACTCCACCAATAATCACATTTACTTGACCGATACTTTGAGTATTTACAGCTGATGAAGAGTTAACGCGCACACCATCAACAAAAATTGCTGTACCATCTGTTCTAGAACCAACAAAACTAATACTGCCATTTGCAGCTTGGTTTACTCCTGCAGTTATCCCCGTTATTAATCTAGTAATATCTCTAGTTCCACCATTCTGAACGCGCTCTCCAGATATGGGCGGTGCACCATTGTCTTCTTTTCCTAATGCACTTTTTGGTTTTATAACTACAGCCTTTAGTTCTGTGACTTTATCAGGATTTGCATTATCTAATTTTTTTGGCTTGGCTAGTGGCACGTCATAAAAAGATATTTTATCCACGTTTACTTCAAAAATTGGAGTTTGTGTTGTATCATAATCCTTTAATATTACTTTTAAGAAGTATTCGCCAGGGTTAATAGATTTTATAAAATAATTTCCACCATAGTCGGGGAAAACCATTTTTACTTTAGAACCATCAGGATAGCACAAAATTACTTGAGTGTTAAAAATACTTTCTTCATCTTTTTCTTCGCTAACCGTAATTTTTCCTCTTACTTCGCCATAACCAGATTGCGCCTTTATGTTATCAAAACTAAAAAAGGCGATCAAAATGGAGAGGCAAATTTTAAATAGTATCTTTGGTTTCATATATTGTTATTTTTAGGTTTTTGGTTTTTTTATATTAAAAAATTCTAGTTTAAGATTAAGCCAGACATTTTAACGATAAAAAGTTTGGCAAGTTCTTAATACTTTTTTAGAAAATCAATTTTCATTTGGTTTTTTTTCAACGATTAATCGCAATTCTTATTTTTTGAAATAAATATTTTGTCAAAACACTTATTATCAATATTATAAATCAATAAGAAATTGAAATAAATTATCAAAAATGTTACAAAATTTTGTCCTTTTTACCTTAGACCAGATGATAATGCACCTTAAATTGTTGATAATGTTGAAAATTTATGACCGTTAAAATCTGTTTTTCGTCATTAAATGTCTTTTCTTGCTTCATTTTTTTGATATTTAATTTTATAACCAATAATTTTTTTGAGCAGCACTTTTGAAATTTTTGTGTAAGATTCTTTTGTCCAACCAGCTACATGTGGAGTGATCATAATTCTATTTTGCAAAGATTTAAAAAGTAAAAGTGTTTCATGTCCGAGCAATGGAAAACCATTTTTTTGCTCACCATCAATAACATCTAACCCTAAACAGTCAAAAACACCATTTTTCAAAGCAGTTAAAGCTTGGTGTGTATTTAGTATTTCTCCTCTACTCATATTCAATAACAAAGATGATGGTTTTAATTGAAATAAAAATTCAGAATTTACCAAATACTTGTTTTGTTTTGTAAACGGTATATGTAGGGTAATAATGTCAGCTTTCTTGCACAATTCTGCCAACGAAACATACTTGGCAAGAGATGATTGCACCTTTTTTTTATCAATATCATTGGCTAAAATCTTGCAACCAAATGATTTTAACTTTTTAGCCACTTCTTTTCCGCAATTTCCAAAACCTATTATGCCAATAGTTTGGTATTTTATTTCGCTACCTCTATTTGCTTCCCTATTCCATTGCCCTTGCTTTACTTCTGCGTCTGCTTTAAGCAATTTTGTTTGCCAGGCTAGCATCATTGCAATAGTGTGCTCTGCTACAGCATTTCTATTTCCTTCGGGCGCATTGATCACTTTAATGCCTCTTTGTGCGCATAAATCAATGTCTATACCGTCTAAGCCTGCACCGCCCCTAGCCACTAATTTAATTTTAGTAAATTTATCTAAAAACAGTTTGTCTATATACGTTTTTGATCTTACAACTAAGATTTGATACTGATTACTTAACTCAAATAGTTCTTGCAACTTTATATTTGGGTGATAATCTACTTTAATACCCGCTTGCTTTAAGCCATTAATTAATAATAAATCAAAATCATCAATGATTAAAGCCTTTGCCTTTTGCATTTATTCAAACAATTTATAGGCCATGAGCTTTATAGACTTATTAAAAAAAATCTTAGCAGCTTTTTCAAATCCTGTTGTGTATTCTGATACAAAGAAAATATCAGATTGGGGTTTTGTGTGGTTGAGAAGATTTAATTCTTTTAACTTTCTGCCTACTTCTTTGGCAGTAACAGCAGAAGAATCTACCACATTTACCTTGCCGTTATAGTAGGTTTTTATCTCTTTATTGATTAATGGATAATGAGTACAACCCAATATGAGGGTATCAATTTCTTGCAAATGATGATTAGCAAGATAAGAATTGATGACAGTTTTAGAAATTTTATTGTTAAAAAAACCTTCTTCAATCATAGGAGCTAATAATGGCGTTGCTTTTGAAAACAAAGAAATGTTAGGATTGGCTTTTTTTAATTTACGCTTATAAATACCTGTACTAACGGTTCTTTTGGTGCCTATAAGACCTACTTTTTTATTTTGTGTGCTTTTGGCTACTAAAGCAATTGTAGGATCTATAACGTTAACAATACTTAAGTGGTGTTTATATTTATCTGACAATAATTTTTCGGCAACTGCAGATGCAGAATTGCAGGCAATTACTATAATCTTACAATTTTGTTGCTCTAAAAACGATGCTATTTTTAGCGCATAATTCTGAATAGAATTAGCTGATTTATCACCGTAAGGCAGATGTAGCGTATCACCAAAATAAATTATTTGTTCATTTGGCAATTCTTTTTTGATAGCCTTGGCTATAGTTAGTCCACCAATTCCTGAATCAAATATACCTATTGGTTGATTTGGCGTAAGCAAAGCTAATGAGGTATTACTTTAAATTTAGTTTCAGTTGTTTTGCTACCAAGAGGGTCAAATCATCTTGCGGCAACATATACATTACACCACCTTCTCTACTAGAAATATCAAAAACAGCTGTATAATTCTTTGATTTTGCAACTACTTTTACGGCCTCTGATACAATATAATCAAGTTGTTGCAGAGCTTCTTGCTGCATATTTCCAATTACATATTGTGCTTGCTCATACATGTCCTGATATTTTTTTTCTTGCTTATTTAAGTTAGTATTGATGTAAGATTTAGTTTCTGAAGTATCGCTACCTGATATGCTAGCTAATGTTTTTCTAGAAATTTCAATATCTTTCTGCAATTCTTCAAGTTGCATTTGATATTGGTACGAGGCTGATTGAATCTCTATCTCAAAAGTATCTGTAAGCGGCAAAGTATCTCTAATAAGGGCATAATCTACAAAACCTATTTTGGTGGGCAGATAAGTTACAGTTGCTGTTGGCTTTGTTGTTTGAGCGATTGTAATGCTTGCTAAAAAGAATACAGCAGCAAATAGTGTGATTGTTTTTTTCATGAATTTTGAATGTGTTATTATGTTTTTTATTTCTATTTATCTTTTGGTTTATCTTTCACCTTATTTACTTCTTTTTCTACCACACCTAATTCGTCTAAAACCTCATCGCTTTTATCATATTTAGGATTGCTAAAAAGCATAACTACCCCACCTGCTTTGTCAAAAATAAAATCTAATGCATTTTCTCTAGCTACTTTTTTTACTGCTTCATAAACCCTGTCTTGTATGGGTTTAATAAGCTCTTGCCTTTTTTTGAACAAATCTCCATCTACCCCAAATCTTTTTTGTTGTATAAGTTTAACATCATTTTCTTTGTTAACGATAACTTGTTGTTTTTCTTTAGCCTGTTGTGGTGTTAATAATGGCTCTTCTGCCAAATAATCCTTGTAAAGTTTATCAATTTCAGCATAATTAGCATCTATTTCTTTTTGCCATTGCAAACTTAATTCTTCAATTTGCTTTTGTGCTGATTTGTACTCTGGCATTTTTTCTAAAATATAGTCCGTATCTACATATGCAAATTTTTGCGCATTTATTTTACTTGGGGTTAATAAACAAAAAGCGATTAAGGAATAAATTAAATATTGGAGTTTCATTGTATTAAAAATTAAAATTGATTAAAAAACTATGTCTGCAAATATATAAACAAATAATATACCAATTTTATTTTTTGACAAACGGTTGGGCATATTTTGTGAAATTATTAAAAAATATATTTCATTGAATAGGTTCTTCTATCATGCTATCTAGGTCTATCTCGTTTGATCTAATTGCAGGATTTTGAAAATTTTGCTCTGTAAGTTGGGCTTTTAACATAGTACTTTGCCACAAGTCATTCAATTTTTTATGAGGCATTATTAATAATTTGACCAATTTTTCATAATTTTTATGCTGAATTGAAATTTTATTAATTTGTTTATTCGGTATTTCTGGCCCATCACTATAATAGGTTATCAAACTAACTTTATTTAGTTCTTGCCACATCATTTCTCTTTCTTGGCTAGTTAGCAAAATTGTAGTGTCAATTAAAATAGCACCTGCATAATTCATGGTTAAATTTAATTTGCTTTGTTTTAAACTTGCAATAAAGTTAGGAGTTTGTTCTAAACTTTCGTCAATAAATTGTATTGTGCAGTAACTTTTCGTAGGCTTGTTGCATGCATCTAAACATGCTATTATAAATAAAATAAAAATAAATCTTGAATTAAACATTGATTTTTTATGGTAAACAATTAATTGGCAATTATAATTAAATAGAACAAATTAAAAAAACTTTGCAGTCCATCCAGCAATTTCCATCATCCAGGCAATGCCTAAATGAACCAACAATCCTCCTTTAATACTTTTAGTGTGAAACGATACAATACCCAATAGTGCACCGCCAAAGAAAGAACTTATGCACTCTCCCATTGGTTTGCCAAAATGAATGGTTACATAAAATATGGCCATTGGAAGTATAGCCTCTTTTCCAATATAAAAACCAAAAGCGCTGATCAAAAACCCACGAAAAAACAACTCAATACCAACAAAATTTAGTCCATATCCAAGCTCAAAAAACAGGTATTGTATAAAATTTAGGGCGGCATAGTTCTCTTTTTGAATGCTATCTAGTCTAGGGTACATATTTTGAAAACCGCTTGTTTGAGCAGCTATAAAAATTGGTATTACCATAATCAAAAGCATTAAAAAATATGGTTTTAAACCTTTTTCTTCTTTTTTTGTCGTTAATGTTGCATTACCAAACCCATAAAACATCATGTTTTTTCGATCTTTAATTATCCAAATAATCCATGTAAAAACAATAACAACAACTGTTTGACTTAACCAAAAGGATAATTTATGATAATAATTTAATAAATTGGAATTACTACTAGAAAAATCAGTGAAATCAATAAGATGATAGGTAGAAGTAAAGGCAAAAACAGCGGTTGACAATAAAAAAATTAACCAAAAACTTGGCTTTAAGAAAGTATTATATTTTTTGGAAAAAAAAAGCCCAAGAAATAGTGGTAAACCATATGATAGCAAAAAAACTAACCATTGACGATAAAACATATTGATATTGTTTGTCTCAAATACCCAATTTGATTGCAATTGAAAATTATAATTTATAAATATTAGCATTGCTGTCCATAAAATACTAAACGCTAAAAATATTAAATTTGTAGATTTAATAAACAAATAGATTTGTGCCAAAATGATGCGCATAGTGTTACTAATTTTTTATAAAATGCAATAATACGGCATAATTTTTTAGCCCAAATTATTTATTAACAATAAAGAAAATAAAAGATAAAAATCTTAATTTCGTGGCCTTATGCCAAATTTTTCACACCTCCATGTTCATACCCAATTTAGTCTGTTAGATGGTGCCGCAGAAATCAGCAAGCTGATGAAAAAAGCAAAAGCTGACGAAATGAAAGCGATAGCAATCACAGATCACGGCAATATGTTTGGCGCTTTTAGATTTGTAGCAGAAGCCAATAAGCAAGGTATAAAACCTATTGTTGGTTGCGAATTTTATATGGTTGAGGATAGGCATGTCAAGCAATTTACAAAAGAAAAAAAGGACAAACGCTACCATCAATTATTTTTAGCAAAAAATGAATTAGGCTACAAAAATTTATCAAAGCTTTGTTCATTTGGGTACAAGGAAGGCCTTTATTCTAAATGGCCAAGAATTGATAAAGAATTGGTACTAAAATATCATGAAGGCTTAATTGCTACAACATGCTGTTTAGGCGCAGAGGTGCCGCAAGCCATTCTAAATTTAGGTGAAGAAAAAGCCGAAAAAATTTTTTTATGGTGGCTAGATATTTTTGGCGAAGACTATTATGTAGAGCTGCAACGTCATAATTTACCAGATCAAGACAAGGTAAACCCTGTGCTGCTAAAATTTGCAAAAAAACATAATGTAAAAATAATTGCCAGCAATGATTCGCACTATATAGATCAAGAAGACGCAAATGCACACGACCTTTTATTGTGCATTAATACAGCCGATATTCAAGAAACACCAAAGGCAACAGATGAGGAGTCTGGCAAAGGTTATCGTTTTGGATTTCCAAATGATGAGTTTTATTTTAAAACACAAGCAGAAATGAGTGCCCTTTTTGCAGACTTGCCAGATGCAATAGCCAATACAGAAGAGGTTGCAGATAAAGTAGAATTATTAAACTTACAAAAACAACTTCTGCTACCCGAATTTCCAATACCAAAAAACTTTATCAACGAAGATGAATACTTAAAACATTTAACCTTAGAAGGTGCAAGAAAAAGATACAGTGAAATGAACACCGAATTAGAAGAGCGGATTAATTTTGAGTTACATACTATCAAAACCATGGGATTTCCTGGATATTTTTTAATTGTATCAGATTTTATAAAGGCAGGGAGAGATTTAAATGTATATGTGGGCCCTGGAAGGGGCTCAGCAGCAGGCTCGGTAGTTGCTTACTGTATTGGAATAACCAATATAGACCCTATGAAATATGGTTTGCTTTTTGAGCGTTTTTTAAATCCAGATCGCAAATCTATGCCCGATATTGACACAGATTTTGACGATGAGGGAAGGCAAAAGATATTGGATTATGTGATAAAAAAATATGGATACAACCAAGTGGCTCAAGTTGTAACCTATGGCACTATGGCAACAAAAAGCAGTATCAAAGATGTGGCTAGAGCTTTAAATCTGCCATTAAATGATGCCACTGCCTTGACTAAGTTAGTGCCAGATAAACCTGGTTCTCCATCGCTTATTGAATTAATTACAGACGATGAAAAAAAAATAAAGGCAGCCTTAAATGGTGATGATTATACAAATGTATTGCTGCTTAGAGATATTGCAAATGGAGATGACTTGGCAGGAGAAACTATCAGAGAGGCCATGAAACTAGAAGGCTCGGTGCGAAGCACTGGAATTCATGCATGTGCTGTAATTATTGCTCCAAACGATTTAACAGAACATCTTCCATTATCCACCTCTAAAAATAGTAATTTATGGGTTACTCAGTATGACGGCAATGTGATTGAGGATGCAGGTTTTTTAAAAATGGACTTTTTAGGTCTCAAAACACTAACTATCATCAAAAAAACCATCAATTTAATAAAAGAAAGACATAAAATTGAATTTGATATTGAAGGTATACCGCTTGATGATGAGCGCACTTTTGAACTATTTAAAAAAGGAGAAACGATTAGTGTTTTTCAATATGAAAGTGAAGGAATGCAAAAAGTTCTTAAAGATTTACAGCCAGATAAGTTTGAAGATTTAATTGCCGTAAATGCATTATATCGGCCAGGGCCAATGGATTATATTCCATTATTTATTGATAGAAAACACGGCAGAAAAGAGATAGCGTATGATTTTGAAGCTTTAGAAGGTATTATGGCAGAAACCTATGGTGTAACTGTTTACCAAGAACAGGTGATGATGGCTTCACAAATATTGGCCAATTTTAGCAAAGGCGATGCAGATGGTTTAAGAAAAGCGATGGGCAAAAAAATAATTGCTGAGTTAGACAAACTTTCAGAAAAATTTTTTGCAGGTTGCAGAGAAAATGGACTAGAATTAAAAACAGCCGAAAAAATATGGAAAGATTGGCAAGCATTTGCTTCCTATGCATTCAATAAAAGCCATGCCACATGTTATGCTCTTTTAGGTTTTCAAACTGCATATTTAAAAGCTCACTATCCTGCAGAATACATGGCAGCAGTATTAAACAATGCTGGCAATATAGATTCTATTGCATTTTTTATGGAGGAGTGCAAAAGAATGGGCATAAAAGTTTTAGGGCCCGATTTAAATGAATCAAATGCAGATTTTGCGGTAAATAATCAGGGCGAGATTCGTTTTGGGCTTGGCTCTATTAAAGGAGCAGGAGAAAAAGCTATTGAAAATATTATTGCAGAGCGACAAGGAAGCGGAAAATATAAAGATATCTTTGATTTAACTTGCAGAGGAAATTTAAAATCTATTAATAAACGTGTTTTAGAAGCACTGGCAAAAGGAGGGGCTTTTGATTTCGACCAAAGCAATCATAGGGCACAGTATTTTAACATTGCCCCTGGCGAAACTAGCGCAGGTATTGATATGGCCCTGAAATTTGGTGCAAGTCATCAAGCCAACGAGAGCAATCAACAAGCAAGCCTTTTTGGTGACGGCAAAGGTGCTAGCCTTAAACCTCCCAAACTACCCGAACTCCCTCATTTAGAGGTAACAGAAGAACTGCGAATTGAAAAAGAAGTAGTAGGCATGTTTATATCTGGTCATCCTTTAGACCAATATGGCTTAGAATGCAAATTTTTTACTACCCACACTTCCGCACAATTAAGCGACCTAACAACACTTATAGGAAAGGAATTAAAAATTGCTGGTATTGTAACTCATTCTGAATCAAGAATGAGTCAAGCGGGTTCTGCATGGGGCAAATATACAATCGAAGATTTTGACGGAGCATTCTCTTTTAACCTTTATAAAGATGATTTTGCAAGACTAAATGGCTATTTAGCAAAAAATAATTCAGTGCTAATAGATATTTCTTTTGTTAACGTGAATAGAAATGAAGAGGAAGCACCAAATATTTTTACCAAAGTGAAGAAAGTTAGTTTAATGGAATCAATATTGAAAAAAAACTTGAAAGGGCTTTCTTATAAAATAGATCTAAAAGCAATGACGATAAGCAATATTGATGAAATTATGAATATTTTAGAGAAAAATAAAGGTGAAACTGTATTTGTTTTTCAGGTATATGAGTCAGGCGAGGCAGGAGAAGTTAATTTAGGCAATGAAGGATTGCTTGTTAAACCAAGTATTCAACTTATAAAAAGTTTAGAAGAAATAGCTGGCAAGGTAAATTTGATATTGAACTAAAGAAAGATAGCCCAAGTAAGAATCGAAATTAAAAACTAAAAGTGCAAAAAAATAATAAATTAAAAAAATTAAATTTGCATTTTCCTATTTACAAACTATAAATTGAAAAAAAGCAAAAAAATAGGCCTTATTATTCTCGATGGTTGGGGTATTGGAGATTGCACAAATAGTGATGCAATTTATAAGGCTGAGCCACCCTTTTTTAATTCATTGATGGAGGCTTACCCGAATTCAAGATTAACAACCTTTGGCAATGCAGTAGGTTTGCCAGAAGGTCAGATGGGGAATAGTGAAGTAGGACATATTAACTTAGGTGCTGGTCGTGTAATATGGCAAATGTTAGAAAAAATAAATCAAGCATTTAAAAACAATACGGTAAGCAAAAATAGGGTTTTTAAAGAAAGTGTGGCTATTGCCAAAAATCTCAATAAACCAATCCACATCATAGGTTTATTGAGTGATGGTGGAGTGCATAGCTCTTTTCAACATTTTGAAAATTTTATTTCTTTAATAAGAGAAAATAGCAGCCAACCTATTTTCATTCATGCAATATTAGATGGCAGAGATACAGACCCAAGAAGCGGTCAAATATTTTTAACAAAACTATTAGAAATTAACCAAAAATATCAGGCGCAATTATCTTCAGTAATTGGAAGATATTATGCAATGGATAGAGACAATCGTTGGGAAAGAACTGCAAAGGCTTATCATTTATTTTGTAATGCCGAAGGAGAAAAACATAAGGATATCTTAGATACAATTAATAAATATTATAAATTGGGCATTACCGATGAGTTTATGCCCGCTATAAAATTGACAAACGTAGATGGGCATAATTTACCTAATATTGAAGCTGGAGATGTTGTTTATAACATTAATTTTAGGACCGATAGACCACGGCAAATAACTTCAATGCTTGTTGAAAAAGATAATAGAGATTATAATACAAAAAAATTAGATATCCATTATGTGGGATTAACCAATTATGATAAGACATTTAAAAACACCTATTCCATTTTTGATGAGGATAATATTATCAATACATTGGGAGAACATCTTGCCAAAAATGGGATTGGGCAGTTGCGCGCTGCCGAAACAGAAAAATATCCACATGTTACATTTTTCTTTAGTGGAGGGAGAGAAGTGCCTTTTGACAAAGAATACAGAGTATTAGCAGCAAGCCCTAAAGTAGCTACTTATGATTTGCAGCCGTCTATGAGTGCAAATGAACTTACAGCCCTTGTTTTGCCTTATTTAGAAAAAGACATTGGCTTTATGTGTTTAAATTTTGCCAATGCAGACATGGTAGGTCATACAGGGGTATATGAGGCCATTATAAAGGCAGTTTTGTCTGTAGATCAATGTTTAGAAAAAGTAATAAGCCAAGGATTAAAGAATGATTGGGAATTTATAGTACTTGCAGACCATGGTAATGCAGACTTTGCTATAAATAAAGATTTAAGTCCCAATACACAACATAGCACAAATCTAGTACCTTGCATTTACGTAGGTCCTAAAAAAATAAATTTAACAGATGGGGGTTTAGCCAATATCGCACCAAGCATTCTTTATCTAATGGGCATAAATGCTCCCAAAGAAATGACTGCTAAAAGTATCATGTATGAATAAGAAGGCAATTTCTAACCAAAACAGTGCTTTACGCATTGTTTTTTTTACTGTTTTTATTGATTTATTGGGGTTTGGAATTGCAATACCAGTGCTCCCTTCCTTTTCTCTATCGTTTGGTGCAGAAGCAGGAATTATGTCTAGCAACATGCCTGCCTTTATTGCAGCTGCCGTTTTCTCTTTTATGCAATTTATTTCTGCTCCTTTTTGGGGTGCTAAGAGTGACCAAATAGGTAGAAGGCCAGTTTTTTTGATATCCATAGCCATCAGTTTTGTAGCTTATCTTTTATTTGGGGCAGCACATAGTCTCATTGTATTATATTTATCGAGGTTATTAGCTGGCATTGGTGCAGGAAATTTTTCTGCTGCACAAGCTTATATTGCGGATATTACTCCTCCAGAAAAAAGAGCTCAACGGTATGGTTTAATAGGAGTAGCTTTTGGATTAGGTTTTATTATCGGCCCTTTTGTTGGAGGGGCACTAAAAAACCAATTTGGTTTTGAAAGCATTGGGTATTTTTGTGCTGCTCTCTGCGCCATAAATTTTTTATATGTCTATTTTATGCTTCCAGAGTCTAACACAAATCCTTCGCGAACAAAAACCAAGGCATTGCTAATAATTACTAATTTATTTAAAATAGCTCAAAGGCCTAAGTTAATGCCAATCTTTTTATTGTACTTTGCTTTTATTATGGCTTTTAGTATGATGCAGGTTAGCAGCACTGTGCTTTGGGAAAAGGTATATTTACTAGATACACTGCAAATAGGATTTATTTTTTCTTATATTGGCATTTGTTCTGCACTCGTGCAGGGATTATTTATTAAAAAATTTAAAAAACTTTTAGGAGAAAGAAAAATGCTTCTTTTTGGCACTGTGCTAATGGCAATTGCGATTACAGGTATTCCATTTGCACCATTTGATAAAGTAACATTTATCCTTGTAGAACTATCATTATTACTCCTTATTGCCATAGCAAATGGCTTAATAATGCCAGCATCTTCTTCATTGGTGAGCTCTTTAAGCACATCAGATGAACAAGGAAAGGTATTGGGCAGTATGCAGTCTTTTGGATCTCTTGCAAGGGGTTTAGGCCCTTTTATTGCAGGTGGTCTTTATGATTTTGACCCTAGTTTTCCTTTTTTAGCAGGCGGATTTATTTTATTGCTTTGCTTTTCTTGGGTTCATCTTAAAATTAAAACCACATGAAAAAACTTTATGCTTTAATAATTTGTTTGGGTTTGTTTTCATGCTATAAAAACCACAAAGGAATCATTGCTGATGCAATTAACCAATCTTTGGTCATTGATGTTAAAGAAAATATGCGGATAGAACAAAGTATTTATGAAAACGGCAAAAGCACTTTTGATACGTTGCATCAGCCGAGCTGGAAAAAAATATTTGCCCCCTTCTATCAATTTAATTTTGAAACTTACACAAATCAACCCAATGATTACGTTATAGATACAATTCAAGATTTGCGGACAGGACGTTTTTTGGTTAGGGCCGAAGCAATCAATCAGGAAAGAAATTTTTCAAGTGCTTATTTAATTCTAGATAGTCTTAAAAATATTATTCAATTTTCTGCTACAATTTACAAAAAAAACTGGTTAAAAAATACCACAACACATTTATTTTGGGATAAAACCGGAAACTGTGAAATAAAAAAACAAATTTCGAACAAAATAGGCTCTAATGTTGACTATCAATGGATTGGCAATAGAATAAAATAATTAAACCGTTTTTAATAAATAATTAAAAAAAAACTAAACACTCAGAATAACTTTTCGCTGGGCAACCTTTTACGTCAGGTTGAGTGTTTTTATAAGCGATAAGCGAAATAAAAATGTATCGAAACCAGAGTAAAGCAATTGGAATTTTCACCGCTCAAGCCTTCTTCGATACATTGCGCTAGGGCGCAACACTCAAAATGACTTTTCGCTAGGCAGTGCTTTACGTCAGGGTAGGCTTTTCGCTACCAGTGCTTTAAATTAGGCAGCACCTTACATAAAACCACCTTTTACGTCAGGTTGAGTGTTTTTATGAGCGATGAGCTAAATAAAAATGTATCGAAACCAAAGTAAATTGGAATTTTCACCGCTTAAGTCTTCTTCGATACATTGCGCTAGGGCGCAACACTCAGAATGACTTTTCGCTAAAAAAAAGTATCGAAACAAGAGTAAAGCTAATGCCTTATAAACGTAATAGATTTTTGCTTTTGTCTTTAAAAGTAAAGTTAAAAATATATAACCCAACTGCTTTATCGCTTATATTTATTTTTAATTTATGAAAATAATCTATCGAAATATGCGTAAAATTAAAGGTATAAACCAAAAAATGAAGCACTCGTTTATAATCAAAAATCACCACAATTGTAAATTGCATTTTCAAATCAAATTTCTTACTTTTGCAAACCTTAATTTTAAATATATAAATGAGTCAAGACATCAATTCAGATATTATTATAATTGGTGCGGGACCGGTTGGTCTTTTCACTGTTTTTGAGGCTGGGTTGATAAAACTTAGATGTCACTTAATAGATTCATTGCCTATTCCTGGTGGACAGTTGGCAGAAATATACCCAAAAAAACCTATTTATGATATTCCTGGATACCCACAAATATTGGCTGGCGATTTGGTAGATAAACTAATGGAACAAATTGCCCCTTTTAAACCAGGCTTTACGCTTGGAGAAAGTGCAATATCACTTTCAAAAATAGAAGATAATTTATGGTGTGTTACAACAGATAAGGGCACAAAACACATTGCACCCAATATTGCTATAGCTGGTGGATTGGGTGTCTTTACTCCCCGTAAACCACCTATTGCCAATTTAGAAAAATACGAACAAAATGGTGTTGATTATATAATCAAAGATCCAGAAAAATATAGAAACAAGAAGATTGTAATAAGTGGTGGTGGCGACTCTGCCCTTGATTGGGCTATCATTTTGGCAGAAATAGCATCAGAAATAACCCTTGTGCATAGAAGAACAACTTTTAGAGGTGCCCTAGATTCTGCAGAAAAAATAATAAAAATGGCCTCACAAAATAAAATTAATCTTATTCTCAATGCAGAAGTAAACCAATTAAATGGCAAAAATGAGCTAAACAGCTTGAATATCGCTATACAAGATCAGGCAGATAAGTGCATTGAAACTGATTATTTTTTACCCTTATTTGGCTTAATGCCCACCTTAGGCCCGATAGCAGATTGGGGGTTAACTTTACAAAAAGACAGCATTTTGGTAGACACAGTAGATTACAGCACAAATATTGATGGCATCTTTGCAATTGGCGATGTGAATACTTATCCAGGAAAATTAAAACTAATTTTATGTGGCTTTCATGAAGCTACTATTATGGTTCAAGCTGCTTTTAAACGCATTTACCCAGACAGAAATTTAGTTTTAAAATATACCACAGTAAATGGTGTAATTGGATTTTAACTGCTATGAAAACAGATATAAATATTACATTAATAGATAGAATTGGTAAAACGCATCAATTAATAGCACCTATTGATATGGGACTAAACCTAATGGAGGTAATTAAATTATATGAATTGCCAATAAAGGCAACTTGCGGAGGCATGGCACTATGTGCTACATGCCAAATATATGTAGAAAGCGCGCATAATTTGGCATTAAAAACAGAGGATGAAGAAGCCATGCTAGATGAAGCATATTTTGTAGAAGCAAATAGTAGATTGAGCTGTCAAATTCAAGTGAATGCACAATTAGATGGCCTTAAAATAAGAATTGCACCAGAGTGTTTCTAGGTAATTAAAAATCAAATCAATTCTAACGCTTCAATTTTATCCAATTTGTATATCCAAAAAAATCTTTTCCAGCATTAAAAGTGTTTTCAAAGAATGTTATAATTTTATTTTTTAATTGTTCATGCTTCATCAATGGGCGATTTAGTTTTAATTTTTTACCATAATCCAACGTACTTTTCCAAAAAATATTAGCAATCATTTCAGCCATTACAGCGGGATGAGATGCGGTATAAATGGGTAAATTGCCCAATGGTCCATATTGAAAATCATCTCCTCTTTGTTTATACATATTTGATACTGCATTTTTATTATGATGAAAACCATCGTGCTCTTTTTTCTTAGCTTGCATCAAATATGGGGGTCTAACCCAGCCATAATGATAAATATGGGCATCAATTTCTACTACATTCAATTTTTCAAGGCCATTAATCCTAAAAGATTGAGCATCTTTTATTGAACATATATTGCGTTTATTTTTTATAATCCTAATTTCATTTTTATACCATCCGTGAACTGGTAAATAATGATCATAATCGCCAAAAAAGTGTTTATATTTAAACAATAATCCATCTACCTCATCATCTAATAAATATTTTTGACAGGCAGCTTTGATCTTTTGCAAATCATTCTCGTGCACAACTTCATCTGCCTGAATATAAAAACACCAATCGCCAGAGCATTGAGAGAGGGCAAAATTAGTTTCTGTAGCGAGTATTCTACCGTCCACATAATCTTCTTGATTCCATACCCGATCAAAAATTTTTATTTTATTATCTCCAATATTTTCAATCAAACTGCGTGTTTGGTCTTCTCCATCATCAAGTGCCACTATCACTTCATCACATATTGGCAAAATAGAACGCACAGACTCTTGAATAGGAAAGTAATATTTCTGCGCATTTCGCGCCATTGTAAAACCACTTATTTTCATTTTAACAGCGCAAAAAAACGCTTTTTTTTTATATTTACACTTTAAAAGCAGTAAAATAATACAATTTTAATTGAATTTTATCAAGCCCACATATTTGCTTACTTTTGCAAATATCAAAAAACATGAATCCTGAAACATTAATTACTTTGGCCGTTATAAAAGCTATAAAGACCTTATATGCGCAAGATATAGATGAAGAAATGGTGAAACTAGAGCCTACAAATTCTGACTTCAAAGGAGATTTTACCCTCCTTATATTTCCTTTTGTAAAGATTAGTAAAGTAAGCCCCGAAGATACTGCAAAGGTAATTGCACAACAAATTTTACAACAAAGTGAATCTATAGCAGACTTTAATGTAGTAAAAGGTTTTTTAAATTTAACGTTAAAAACAGATTTTTGGCTTAATTATTTAAACCAAATTAGGATAGAAAATTATGGTCAAGCATCAAAAAAGCCAAAAGAAAAAATCATTATAGAATATTCCTCACCCAACACAAATAAACCGATACACCTTGGCCATATCCGCAATATACTGTTAGGCTATAGTTTGCATAAACTTTTGACCTATTATGGCTATGATAATGTTAAAGTTAATTTAATTAATGACAGAGGAATTCATATATGCAAAAGCATGTATGCGTATAAAATATTTGGAAATGAAGCCACACCGGACTCAACAGGTATAAAAGGAGACCATTTTGTGGGTAATTTTTATGTAAAATTTAATGAAATATACCAAGAAGAAGTAAGAGAATTAATACAAAAGGGAGCCAAAGAAGAAGATGCCAAAAAAAATGCCCCAAGTATCCTTGCTGCTCAAATTATGCTTCAGAAATGGGAAGAATCTGATAAAGATACAATTGCTCTGTGGAATAAATTAAACGATTGGGTTTATGATGGATTTAAAGCCACTTATGAAAAATTAGGGGTAAGTTTTGATAAATATTATTATGAATCAAACACTTATTTGCTAGGCAAAAAAATGGTGGAAGAAGGATTGAATAAAAATATTTTTTATAAAAAACCAGACAAATCGATATGGATAGACCTAACGGCTGATAAACTAGACCAAAAATTAGTGCAACGCAGCGATGGCACATCAGTCTATATTACACAAGATTTGGGAACAGCCGACTTAAAATATCAAGAGTTTGGAGCTGATAAATCTATCATAGTGGTTGGTAATGAGCAAGACTATCATTTTAAAGTTTTATTTAAAATTTTAGAAAAACTAGAGCGCCCATATGCCAAAGGTTGCTATCATTTATCCTATGGCATGGTGGATTTGCCAAGTGGAAAAATGAAAAGCAGAGAAGGAACTGTGGTAGATGCAGATGAACTCATGGCAGAATTAATAGAAGCTGCGAAGCAAAAAACAGATGCGTTGGGAAAAACTGATGGCATGACAGATGCTGAACGTGAATCATTGCATTATAAAATTGGCATGGCAGCATTAAAATATTATATTTTAAAAGTTGATGCTACAAAAAGAATGTTATTCAACCCAGAAGAATCCATTGATTTACAAGGAGATACGGGGCCATTTATTCAATACAGTTATGCAAGAATAAAATCTATTTTAAGACAATATAATGGTAAAATAGAATATTTTGACACCACAATTGCTTTACAAACCACAGAACTTGAGCTAATAAAACACATTGCTCATTTTTCAAATATTATACAAAAAGCAGTAAACCAATATAGTCCGTCTTTGGTAGCAAACTATGCTTATTCACTAGCCAAAATTTTTAATAAGTTATATGCCGAAGTTTCATTTCTAAAAGAAAATGATACTAAAATAAAGCAAAACCGCATAACTCTTATACATTACACAGCCACATTGTTGCAAACAAGCATGCATATTTTGGGCATAGAAATGCCTGAAAAAATGTAAATAAGAGTATATAAAAGCTAAGCTACAGAAAGATCTACTAAGGTATTTTTTTCTATTTTTAAAATACGAGAAGGGTATTTTTCTAACATTCTATAATCGTGCGTTGCCATAAGCACAGCTGTACCTTGTGAAGTAATGTCTTTCAATAATTTATAAATACCATCTGCCACTTCGGGGTCTAAATTACCTGTAGGCTCGTCTGCCAATATAACGCTTGGCTGATTTAATATAGCACGAGCAATAACCAATCTTTGTTGCTCACCACCTGAAAGTTCATAAGGTTTTTTAAAATCTTTGGAGGCTAATCCTACCATATTAAGAACATCTAGGGCTCTACTTCTAATCTCGTTCTTATTTTTCCATCCAGTTGCCTTCATCACAAATTCTAGATTTTTAAAAACAGAACGATCTGGCAACAGCTGAAAATCTTGAAAAATTATGCCTAATTTTCTCCTTAAATAAGGAATTTGACTTCTTTTTAACTTGGACAAATTATACCCTGCAATTTCGCCTTCACCTTCTTTAAGCAGCAGTTCGCCATAAAGCGTTTTCAATAAACTAGACTTCCCACTTCCAGTTTTTCCTATCAAATAAATAAACTCTCCAGGATGCACTGTCAAATTGATATTGTGCAACACCATATTGGTTCCGTGATAAATATTAACATCTTGAAGAGAAATATGATTTGCCATAATTGTGTTCAAAATTAAAATATAATTACCACTACCACTCCACAGGTTTTATAGAATGTTCAACTAAATAGGCATTGGCTTTTTTAAAATGGCTGCAACCTTTAAAACCTCTGTGATATGATAATGGTGAAGGGTGCGCTGCAGTAAGCACTAAATGCTTTTCTTTATCAATAAATTGTATAAAAGTTTGTGCATATTTGCCCCACAACATAAATACCACATTGGTTTTTAATGCGCTAATCAAAGCTATTATATAAGTTGTAAACCATTGCCATCCTGCTTTCTGATGCGAACCAGGCAAGCCTTGAGATACAGTTAATAAAGAATTAAGCAACAATACTCCCTGGTTTGCAAGGTATGTCAAATCGCCATTTAGTGCATTAAAATTTGGATAATCACTTTTTATCTCTTTAAAAATATTGCGCAATGATGGTGGAATAGACGCTAAATTATTGACAGAAAATGCTAAGCCATTCGCTTGCTCCAAACCATGATAGGGATCTTGGCCAATAACAACAATTTTTAAACCTAAAAATGGGCATTGTCTAAAAGCGTTAAAAATAAGGTGCTTTGGCGGTAAGATAGATTTTTCTTTTACCAAAAATTTTTCAATTTTTTTAAACTCTTCTAACCTAAATAATGGAGCAATATGCTCATCCCAATCATTATTTATTAAATAATCCACTACTATTTATTTAAATTTGTAATGCTGTCTTGTTTTCTTTTGGCTAAAAACTCCTCCTCCAATTGTTGTATTCTAGTTTTTATTGCAGCCTTGACACTTGTTGGTGCACCGCTCTCTCTCATTTGTTTTTCATACGCTGCTTTTTGTCTGTTATATTCAGCCTCTTGAGTTTCGTACATTGCTTTTTCTTGCAAATATTGTTGGTATTGTTGTGCTGTTAAACCTTTAGGCATATTGGGGTCAGCAACCCTTTCTTGAAATGCTGGCATAATAAATTGATTTTTGGCACTGTCATTATTTTTTGTTTTAGCATTCTTGTTTTGTTGGGCACTTTTTGAAGTTGAATTATTCCATGCTAAAGCCACACCAATTGACAGTAAAAAAGAAAATAAAAATAAAGATGGGAGGTGTTTTTTTATCATTTTTGATTCTTAAGGTTTAGATAGAATACTCAGGGTTAATTATTTTAAAGATGCAAATTTAATGTTTTTTATGATAAGTTATAAAATTGAAAGATATTTGAACATTAATTTCTGATTTAATTTTGAAAATTCGTACCAAACAAAAAATAGACAATTTATTGGGTAAATTTCTTGTGGCCTTGCACCTGCCAATTGTGAAAATATTAGGAAAATTATTGCGGATAAACCATGAATTAGCAAATCCACCAAAAGAAATTTTCATTATCAAGCTTTTAGGCTTTGGCAGTTTAATTCTTGGCGCTGATGCAATACTTGCATTAAAAAATAAATATCCACTAGCTAAAATAACACTTATTTGTGGCAGTGGACTAGCAGAAGGTGCTAAATTGATGAAACTATTTGACAACATTTTGATAATTGATGACAATAATTTTTTTTCTATGTTTAAAAGCAGCATAAAAACAAGTTATTATTGTTTGCGAAGCATTAATTCTTGGTGTTTTGACTTTGAGGTTTATTCTAGGCTTACTACTATTTTTTCCCTTTACACCTTTAGCAAAAACCGTTTTGGATTTGAATTTGAAAAAGTAAACTTTAGAAATTATTTAAATACACATAATATTTATTTTAATCATTTTATCCCAACAGAGGAAAATTATAATGAAATGAGTTTAAAAGCTAATGCTAAAATTATAGATAGATATCAATTACCTTTTGTCTCTAAAAATATTAGTAAAAATATTATAATAATTAATAATTCATGCAGCAGCCTTAGTCTGCAAAGAAAACTAGATCAATCACAATTGGAAGAGCTTATTAACACTTTAATTAAGCAAACAAATTATAATATAGCGCTAATAGGCTCTCCTAGCGATGCGGCAGATAATGAAAACACAATTGCACAGGTGATAAAAAAAGATAGAATAGAAAATTGGGCAGGCAAATATAGTTTTGAAAAATTATTGCAAATGCAAGTAGATTCTGCAATAGCAATTGTAAGCATAGATTCTGCACCATTACACATTGCTGCTAGATTGGCAATACCCTTAGTAGCAATTTGGGGACCAACACAATCTCAATCGCTTGCACCAAAATGGCTTATAGAAAGCAAGAATTATAAAGAAATAAACCATAAGGTACATTGTTCTCCTTGTGTGCACCACACAAAAGAATTGCCTTGTAAAGGCAATAATTTCTGCATAAAAAATATTAAAACAAACGAAATTATAGCGGCCGTAAAAACACTAATTGATGAGCGAGTTTAAAAAAATAAAATATTGGTTGGTTTTACTTTTTGCATTGTTTTTTATTGGCTATCGGGCTATTAACATTAGTATGTTTGAGCATTCGGAACGCAGAAATTTTATGCGTGGCGATGCTTATAGTGACATTAATTTATATTCTGCAGTGCTATATTTTACCGACAGTGGTATAAAAAAAACATATGGATTACCAATGCATTATTACAAAGTACCTGTAAAAGATAGCACTTTTAAACTAACTGCATACACCCACTACCCTGCCTTGCCAGATTTATTTGCCTATGGTTATAGCAAGATTTTAAACAGTAAAAAAGAAATATTGCTGCGATTTGCAATGATATTTATAAGTTTAATATATGCAATACTCTTACAAAAATTGCTTCATCTTATTATTAAAAATGAAAAAATTGTATGGATGAGTTGGTTCTTGATTATTATATCTAACTATTACCTTGGATGGTCGGACAGTTTGCACAAGCATGTATATGAGGAGTTGTTTAAATGTGGATTTTTAATTTGCTTAATCAAGTATCAATTAACAAAAACAAATAAATGGTTGATTCCCTTATTTTTTATAACAATTATAGTTTCTAATATTTCTTTTGAACCGATTTTATACATAGCCATAATCTGTATTTTTTATAGCATCTATGTGAAGAGAAAGATTTTTACAGAATTAAATTTGTGGATTGGTTTGGCTGCAGTTCTTGGGGTATTCTTACATTTATGGCAGAATGTAGCATATTTTGGCAGCCTAGCAGAGGCTATAAAAGACCTCACAGAAACTGCAAAATTGCGCACCGCTGGAATTGAAACCTCTGGCCCGATGACTAAACTTGAGGCTCCATTTGGAGTTACCGAATATTTGAGCATGCCGTTTGTTTGGATAAATAGGGTAGAAAGATTTTTTCCTATACCTGGATTTGCGCTGTTGTCTATGATTATTTATGCATTTGAAAGATTAAAAAAACACTCAAGTTTCTATTTAAAATTTTATGCCATTATCATGCTCTTTGCCAGTTTTGTTTGGTATGCAGTTATGGCTCAGCATGCTTTTGTGCATGTTTTTACTATGCGCCAATCTGGCTTATTCTTTGCGCTCATTATGGGCACAATAGTACATTATTTCTGGTTAGAGTTTAAGGATAATTTAAAAAACAAAGCTGTCTTAAAAACTATTTTTGGGGTGATAATAATATTGTATAGTTTGGCAATGTTTATTACCCAACATATATATGATTTATGGATTAAAAATACATTTATGTAATCGCAAACTAGTTTTGCTTGTATCCATTACCTCTCCAGCAATTTATGCTGTCTAGCTGCAATTTGTTGATTTTATTGCCTCCTGGAGGCATCGCTTTAAAACCTGTAGAATGATTAATAGCACCCCATACTTTTCCAGTTTCAACGGCTGCCTTTAATTTAGCGTAGCCTTCAAAATTTATGCCCCCATTATTATTTACTCCCATGTGACAATTTCCACAATTTGTAACAAAAATACGGTTAATGTGTGCGTCAAAAGTAATAGTATTGCATTTTATACTAGAATCTATAGGCACAATAATTGGATCTGGTGTTTTTGGAGGCTCTTCATTTTTGGTGCATGAAGGTATAAATAATGCTGCAAATGGCATAGCTAATAAGTAAGGTATTAATTTTTTCATTTCAATCACAAATATAAGAAAAAAATAATATTACCAAAATTAAAATAAGAAGAGAAAATAATATCGTGGTACTAAATAAAAATAGAAGGATTACAAAATAATTAGTACCTTTGTTTGGATGAAAAAAGGGCTATTATTGTGTTATTTACTTGCTGCTAATCTATTAATTTGGGCGCAGGCAGGCGGCAGATACACAAACGAATTTTTAAACCTCAAACTTTCTCCTGTAATTAGTGCCTTGCAAGGTGCCAATATTGCACAGCTGAGCGCTGACCCAAGTGTATTGGTGCGAAACCCTGCTTTATTGAATGAAAAAATGAAAAACAGGTTAAATGTTTCTTATAATAACTATATTAAAGACATTAATTTTGGAAACCTTGGCTATGTTTTTGAAATAAAAGGACAAGCCATACATGCTGGTATGCTTTATATAAATTATGGGCAATTTGACGGATATGACGAGACTGGGCAGTCTACTGGAAAATTTTCAGTCAATAATTATGCTTTTTATACTGGAACAGCCAAAAAATTAACTGACAGGCTCACTTTAGGTGGTAATTTTAAATTTATTTACAATCAATCAGAATCATATTTTTCTAGCGGCATGGCATTAGATGCAGGTTTGCATTACAAAGATAGTAGTGGCAATACCAATATGGGTTTTGTGATAAGAAATGCAGGAGTTACCCTAAAAAATTATACCAAAAATATTAAAGAAGGGATGCCGCTTAATATAGAATTTTCGTATTCAAAAAAATTGGAGCATACACCATTTCGGTTTAACCTACTATTGCACAATCTGCAACAATTAGACATGCGCTATGTGAGAAGAGATGGGGCAAGCCAAAACACGAGTTTAGATGCATCAGCATTGCCTAAAAAAATTAGTATTGGAGACAATGCACTAAGACATTTAAGCTTAGGGACAGAATTGCTTTTAGGCGAATTTACTCACCTTAGACTAGGCTATAATCATCAAATGAGGAGAGAACTAAGTCCAGAAAATAGAAAAAAACTTACAGGATTTGCTTGGGGTTTTGGAATTGAATTATACAAAATTCATGTAAACTATGCAAGCAGTGCATTTTTTCCAGGCATTACAACAAATCAATTCTCCATCGTTTTTAATATCGCCACCATTTACACAAAAAAATCTAACATAAATAAAAGTGAACAATAATAATATAGCCATAGACGGGCACAGCTCTTGCGGAAAAGGAACCTTAGCAAAATATTTAGCGAAATCTTTGCGTTTTAAATTTATAGACACAGGCTCGATGTATAGGGCAATAACCTACGCAATACAAAAAACAGGAATTGAAATAACAGATTTAGATGCCATTAAATCAATTCTAGCAGCAGAGTTAATTCAGTTTAAATACAGTAAACTTAACAGAGCATTAAAAATATACTTTAAGAAAAAAAATATCGATAAAGAAATAAGAATGCCTGCAGTAAGCAGCATGGTAAGCCAAGTAAGCGAATTGGCAGTAGTTCGGTCCTACTTGGTAAATTTACAGCGTAAAATGGCTGAAAAAGGAAATGTAGTAATGGATGGGCGCGATATTGGCACCTTTGTGTTGCCTGATGCAAAATTAAAAATATTTATGACTGCTAGCATAGAAATTAGGGCCAAAAGAAGGCATAAAGAATTGACAGATGCGGGTATAGATGTGCCTTATGAGCAAATTTTAGAAAACATTTCTTATCGAGACAAAACAGATAGCAACCGCGAAATCAATCCGCTAAGGCAGGCAGAAGGGGCATATTTATTAGACAATACACAGTTAAGTGTGGCAGAACAGAACAAAATAGTTTTGGCTTGGGCAAAAAAATCACTTTAGTAAAATTTAACATTCATACTTGGCAAAATATTTTATAACCCAAATGAGACTGCTAATTGGTTAAGCAAAATTAAATTTTACCACTCATTTTGTAGGCCAACAAACCTACCCACTCCTTTAATAAAATCTCCCATTTTTCAAAAGCCAATCCATCTGGCACAAGCAAGTTGTCTGGAGATACTTTTCCATTGCCTTCCGTTAAATAATCTACCGAAAAAGGGGTGGTTTTTACACCAAGTTTATCAAAACAACCTTTTGCCCGTTTCATATGAAAAGCTGAGGTAATTAATAATATCTTGCTGTTTTTAGGTAATATCTGAGCACAATTTAGGGCATTTTCATAGGTGTTTTTACTTTGCGACTCTATTATAAAATCATTTTTGGAGTAGCCATTTTCTTTTAAATAAATAAAAACCTCTTTAGACTCACTAATACCTATATTGTAAATAGAGCCATCGCCACCTGTTAATAATACTTTTTTACATTTATTGGTGCGCAAAAGATCTAAAGCGGCTATAAGTCTGTCGCCCGCCTCATTAAACTCTAATCGGCCGTTAGACAGCCTATTGCGGCTATAGCCACCCAAAACGATTGCATAATCAAAAGTGTCTTGCTCATTTAATTGCACAATTTTATACTCGTAATTGCTCAATACCTTATTAACAAGAAATTTATTTCCAAAAATAAAGGTTAGCAATACAGCAACCCATATAAATTTTATTCGCCATTTTTTTTTGACTATTGCAATAATCAATGCTAGAAATATCCAACAAATTGGCTTAATAAAAGGGGTAATTATTTTTGATAAAAGAAAAAACATATACTATCTTCCTCTGCGCTCCATAGGATCTTGGGCTTCAAAGGCAGGGGCATCCTTTTTTGCTATCTTTTTAATGTTATATAAAACTTGTATCATGCCATATTGACGCAAGACTAGGCTATTAATATCTTCTACATAAGTTTCAGAAACATTTCTGCTCACAGCTTGGTTGCTATTTAAAGCATCAAACACATATAATTTTACCTCCCAAACATTTTTTGTAGACCGATACCCCAATGATGGATTTAATAAATAAATATTAGGATTAAAGCCATCAGATAGTCCTCTGTATGCCACATAGCTAAAATCTACTTCTGCAAACCAATTCTTATAAAATTGATAAAAAACTTTAGAGGTGATAGTTGGTGAGGTAAAGTTATAATTGAGATTGCTTTGAAGGTTATTAGTAACAAATGTTTGCGTAATACCCAAACCGATATTAAAATCAATTTTTTTACTGATATTACTGCTCAATGTAATATTAAGATTGCCAGAAATATTATTATTAAAATTGCTTAACCCGTTAATTAATGATGGAGTTCTGACCCCATTATAACCTAAGGTAGTATTTAGATTAGATTTTAATTTATTTATCTTTCTACCTAGGGTCAACGATCCCGTGCTCATAAAAAAACCGCTTAAATTAGTAGGCTTTGTTAAGGTAGTTCCTTTTTCTAAAGCAATATTCTCAACCTGGGTGGGCTCAAAAGCCACTGTTGTGCTATTGCCGATATAATTATTTGCTGCTTGTGCCATAAAAAATACAAATATTGATTTACCCGAAAAGACATCAAAATTACTATACCTAGATAATACAAAATGTCTGTTTTCTTGAATTAAATTAGGATTGCCAATATTAAGACTTAGCGGATTTGTATTTATTAACACATTCTGTAATTGAGCGATAGAAGGAACAGAGGGACGTATGCGGTAAAATGCAAATAGCTGTATACTTTTAGCAGGTTTATATCGTACAAATAAATTAGGAATTAGGGTTCTAAAAGTGGCAGTATTTTTTTGAAATGACGGAAAAATAACATTATTTTCTAAAACTGTCTGCATGACCCCTATACCATAACTGTAGCTCAATTTTTCTTGATTGTGCCTAATACGCAAACCGACTTGGCTGACATAATTAATGTTATTAAAATCATTTGATAGACCGGTGTCTAAAACATTATATTGCTCTTGAGCAGCGTTATAGTTATTTGTAAATTTACTACTACTGCTTTTTGTAAGCCCATGTTCACCATTTATTTCCAATTGACTTTTTTTTGTAAGAAGGGTTGTATAAGTAGCTTCTCCCTTAAAAGTATTGCTGGTATTTTGCAAGTCTGACAATTGCAATAAACTGTCGCTAATTACGGTATTTCCATAAAATTGAGAAAGGGCATCCAGATTGGTTTTACCAGCATTAGGGCTAATATTTGCAGTTCCTTGCAGCGTGATAGTATTGCCCTCTTTTTTAAATCGATGCAAATAAGTTAAGGTGTTTCTAAAAGAAAAACCATCGTTAAGCTGTTCATTATTATTATTAGTTTTATTGAGCAATAAGTTGGGGGCATTAAATGTTTGAGCATCAATAAAAGATCGGCTAAACCTATCTTGAAAATTAAAACTAGGCACATACACAAACTTATTTGCAGAATCTATACTAAATTCTATTCTTGCATTTAGGCGATGAGTCAGTGTGCTGCTTAAACCATTTGTATTCTCTGTATAATTTTGGGGGGTGCGTTGACCACCAAAGATAATCCTTTCTGTAGCTTGTCTATTTTCAATACCCATATTGTTTAAAAAATAACTAGCACTTACAGATAATTTGGGACTAAATATAGCCGAATAATTTAAACCAAAAGCTGCAGTGGTGCTTATACCATTTTGATTATCTACAAAAAAATCGTTAACGGGATTCCCTGGCCATGTGATTGGTCTTCCATTTCTTCCATTTGGGTTTCCTCGCATTGCACCCCCGCTGCTGCCCATCAAACCCAATACATCTTGCATATTGAAATTTTGTTGGTTTATATTATTCATTTGCCCAATAATACTTAGCCTACTTTTGGCAGTTATTTTGCTCAGATTTGCTGTGCCCAAATACCTGCCATCTGTTCCATATCCTCCTGTAACCCTGCCATACAAACCGCTTCGCATATTAGATTTTGTGATAATATTTATAGTTTTTACTGTTTCACCGTCATCAAATCCACTAAAGGTAGCTTTTTCACTTTTGCCATCATACACTTGAATTTTATCAATACTTTTAGCATCAATTGTTTTTAATGCAGCTTTGGGATCATCACCAAAAAATGGCTTTCCATCTACTAGCACTCTTTGCACTTTCTCTCCTTGAGCTTTTACCTCACCATTTTCTGTAGTAATACCCGGCATTTTAGTTAGCAAATCTTCTGCACTGGCATTGTCTTGGGTTTTAAAGCTATCTGCCTTAAATTGAGTTGTATCGCCTTTTAGCAAAATAGCTGCCTCTCTTTTTATAACCACCTCTCCTATCTCTCTTATTTTTAATTGCAAAAATATAGTATCAAATCTATTGTCCAAAAGTCGGACAAATTGTTGCTTTGATATAAAACTTGCAGAATTAATTTCTAGCTGATAAAAACCTCTGTTTAGGTTATTAAATTCAAAATTGCCATTATTATCTGTAGTTTTTTGTACTACTAAAGTATCTTTCATTTGCTTTAATTCTACTTTTATACCGCTTACATTGATGCCGTAAATAGAATCTACTACCACTCCTTTAAAAATCAACCCTTGCCCATTCATAGATTGATTGAAAAAAAATGAAACTATTAAAAAAAGTAAACGTAATTTGGTATATCGCAATGGCATCATTTATTTGTATAAAAATTGATTGTTTTGAGCATAGATTGAAACAAAGTTATAAAAAATCTGTTTTTTCCATTTTAAGCCATTCCAAAGCAGAATTGGCAAATAATTTTTCTTTAATATGGTTATTAAAAGCATTTTCATGTATTAGTTCTCCTGCCGCTGGCTCACCTAATGGATATGGATAATCTGTGCCTAGAGCAATCCTATCTGCCCCAATCAGTGCTACTAGATAGTCTAACATTCGCCTATCGTGAACTAGGCTGTCTAGCCAAAATTTTCCTAAATACTCTTTAGGATTATGCGGATTATCTATAGCTACTAAATCTGGACGTGCTTTCCACCCTTGTTCTATTCTGCCAATAGTACCAGGAAAAGCACCTCCACCATGGGCAAATGCAACCCTAAGTTTTGGCAATTTTTCAAAAATACCACCAAATATCATACTACAAATAGCCACACTTGTTTCATAAGGCATGCCTGCGAGCCAACTTAACCAATATTTAGGTGTTTTGTTTTGCGACATCCACCACCAAGGATGCACAAAAACCGACATGTCTAAATCTTGAAGCGCCTCAAAAATTGGGTACAGTGCTGGCTCATTTAAGTTCCAATCATTAACATGCGAACCTATCTGTACTCCTTTCATCCCTATTTTTTTACAACGCTCTAGCTCTTTAATAGCCAAAGCAGGATCTTGCAATGGCAAATTGCCTAATCCAACAAAATTTTTAGGGTATTTATTTACACATTCCATTATGTGATCATTAATGTATTGCGAAACATACAAAGCATCTAATGGTTTTGCCCAATAACTAAACATCACTGGCACGGTAGATAATACTTGTACATTTACCCCCAAATCATTCATTTCCTTTTTTCTTTGTGCAGGATCCCAATTATTAGATTCTATCTCTCTAAAAAAAGCTGAATCCATCATCATTTTTGCACAACATGGTTTATGATGCTCTAATTGAACCCATTCTCCGTATCCAAATTTTGACTTAAAATCCGGAATATGCTCCGGAATTATATGTGTGTGTATATCTATGATAAAAAAAGGCTTGTTCTTTTCTGTTAAATTCATCTCAATTTTTAATTTATAAGACTTGCAAAAGTAAGTGATTATATAAATTTATGCTCCATGATGCATATTAATTAGTTGAATGTGCAGATATAAAAAATCAATTCATTACATACCATTAAAAAATTACACCAAAAACTCATCGCAATAATAGTTTTTTCTTTAATCATGTTCTGCTAACTTTGCCAACGACAATTATAAAATGATTTTTAACTCTATTGCCTTTTTTATATTCTTGCCACTAGTCCTTTTAGGCTTTTATAGCTTGCCACATAAATTTAGGTGGATATGGATGTTACTTGCAGGTTTTTTATTTTATGGCTGGTGGAAATGGCAATATTTGGGTCTTTTATTTTTCTCTACCCTTTTAGACTTTTTTATTGCAAAAAAAATAGCTGAAACCCAAAACCTAAAACACCGCAAATTATTTTTATGGTGTTCAGTTATAGGAAATTTAAGTGTATTAATTGGATTCAAATACATTGGATTTTTCAGCCTTTCTATTCCTGATTTAGCAAATTTTATTGAAGCACACCCCAATCTAGATGGGGCAATTACCTTTCTATCCGAAGCCTTGCCTGTAGGTATCTCTTTTTATACATTTCAAACAATGAGCTATACCATTGATGTATATAGAAAAAAAATATCGCCTGAAAAAAATATCGGATACTTCGCTCTTTTTGTTAGCTATTTTCCTCAATTGGTAGCAGGCCCTATAGAAAGATTTTCGGAATTACAACCACAGTTAAAAAAGCATATAGCACTAAAATACGATGATTTTCAAACAGGTTTTCGATTTTTGTTATGGGGGTTTTTTATTAAAATGTGCATAGCAGATAATTTGGGCACTTGGGTAGACACTATTTATCTAAATCCAGTGCGTTGGCATCCTACTGTTATTTGGTTTGCAATTATGGGTTTTGCAATACAGATTTATACAGATTTTCACGGCTATACGCTTATTGCTAAAGGAGTAGCAAGGCTATTTGGAGTAAACTTGATGGACAATTTTAATAAACCCTATGCAGCACAAACTATTGATGATTTTTGGAAAAGATGGCACATTAGCCTCACAAGTTGGTTTAGAGATTATTTATATATTCCCCTTGGCGGCAATAAACTACAAAACCCTGCATGGATAGCCAATATCCTTCTTGTATTTTTAATAAGTGGATTATGGCATGGGGCAAACTATACATTTATAGCATGGGGGCTGCTGCACGGAATTTTTTATTTAATTGAAAAAAAGTTTCAAAAAAATCAAACTCCAAAACCCCATTTTGCAATCATGGCTTCGGTTGGTGTGTTTTTTTTGGTTTCAATAGCTTGGGTTTTTTTTAGATCAACAGATTTTAACACCGCATTTGCTATGCTAAACAATGCTTTTTTTATTTTACCAGGCAAGGATTTTTTGGAAGTACAATGGGTCATTTTGATTTTAGTAGTATTATTTATGATTGTAGACCATTTGATAATCAAAACTACTTTAAATGATGCTTTAAAAATTTTATCATGGCCAAAACGCTGGGTTTTTTATTCTTTACTAATTTTTGCTCTGATAAACTACAGCGGAGCTACTGCACATCCATTCATTTATTTTAGATTTTAATGAGCAATAAATTTAGACACCATTTGATTTTGAAAATAATTGGTATTGCATTAATAGCACTTTTTTCCATTCTCTTTTACAATAATATAACATGGAAAAGTGACCAAAAGCACCATGCCTATTTCTTACATGAATTGTCAAAAAACAAAGACAGTGCTCAAATTATTTATATCGGAGAATCATCAAATTTTTGGCATAGCGATACAGATAGCGATGTTAGAAGTATCAGCAAAATGATTGAGCATAAAACTGCACTGCCTTTACTAACTTTGAATAAAAGTGCTTATCATATGGCAATGTATAAAGAAATTTTTTCATTTTTTGAGCAAAAAAATAATTTAAAGCAGGTAATACTTACTTTAAATATAAGAACATTTGGCCCTCCTTGTGTTTTTTCTAATTTTGAAACTGCTTTGCAAAAAGAGGCCTTATTTTTAAAAGACGAAATGCCTTGGATCAAAAAAACAAAAGCTGTTTTTAACATTTATGACAATAAAAATAATCTTTTGCGCGAAAAGGAAATGTGGAAAATATGGACCAATGAAACATTAAAAATAAAAAATAAGCCATTAAACCCGCCAACGATTAAAACATGGTGTGAACAAGAAAAATTTATTGATACCAATGGCAAATCAGATATGCCGAAAAGAATATTGGCAGACGATTATATTAAGGCTTTTGGATTTAACTTAAATGCAAATAATCCTAGAATAAAAGACTTAGATGAAATTGTAAAACAAGTTACAAAACAAAACAAGTATAAACTTTACTTGCTAATAATGAGCGAAAATATGGCTTGGGCAGACAGTTTTGCAGGCAAAAATCTAACAGCCTTAATTTTAGAAAATAAAAACTATATTTTAAATAGGTATAAAGGAATAAGAGGGGTTCATATTATCGACAATCTAAACACTGTAAATCCTGATTATTTTGGTGAAAAAGATTGGACAACCGAACATTATTTTTGGCAAGGTAGGGCACAAATGGCAAATAAAATAGTTGCAGAACTAAAGCTTTAACACTGCGAAATCTTTAATGATTTAGTTACTGATTACTTTAAACTCTGTGCGCCTGTTTAATGCGCGCCCTTCTGCAGTATTATTAGATTCTATAGGCATGGCAGACCCATATCCTTTTACCAATATTCTATTTGATGCAATACCTTTGCTTATCAAAAATGCTTGCACTGCCTTAGCCCTATTTTCACTTAATTTTTGATTTGATATAGCATCACCAGAATTATCGGTATGACCGCCTATTTCTATGCTCAATTTCGGGAAACGGGTAAGCAATTCATTTAATTTTTCTAGTTCTGTAGAAGAATTATCTTTAAGATTAAATTTATCTGTATCAAAAAAGATGTTTTGCAACACCACAGTTTCACCTGATGTAGGCTGTTTCAATAAGATGTCGAGTAAAAAAGGGTTTTTTGCAGTATTGTTTTTTAAAGAAAAATTGTGTGAATAAAACAAATAACTTTGGTTGTTTACATTGAGTAAATAATCCTTATTTCCAGCCAATGCAAATAGAAACTTTCCATCTTCTATATTACTTTTTGCTATCAAAACTGTTTTTTTAGTTTCCAAATCTATTAATGTTAATGAGGCTGATAAAAAGCTAAGCGTTTTTGCATCTCTTACTGTGCCAGAAACGTAGCTGCTTGGGAATGGTCTAGCTAATTTTGGCAATTCAAAAGAGTAAATATCTAATCCACCATAACCACCTGCACGTTCTGAAGAATAATAAGCGAGCGTGCCATCTCTATCTACAATAATACCCATTTCATTTCCTGGAGAATTTATTGGATAACCTAAGTTTTGGGGTGTGCTCCAAGTATCGTTTTCTAATCTACTAAAAAATATATCATTTTGGCCCAAACCTGGATGTTCATTGCTAATAAAATACAATGTTTTGCCATCTGCATGTATAAAAGGGGCTTCTTCTGTGCCTTTGGTATTAATTTTGGAACCTAGGTTTATCGGATTAAGAAACTTGTTTTTTTCAAAGTCCCACTCACTCCTAAATATGTCAGAATTGCCCAAACTACCTTCTCTACTGCTTGCAAAATAAAGGTATCTGCCATCTGCACTGATGCAAGGTTGTGTTTCCCAAGAAATTGAATTTAATGGCCTATCCAATAGTTTTGGTTCTTTCCATTTACCATTTTCTATTCTACTAAAATAGATATCACAACTACCAAAGCCATTCTCTCTATTACACATTGTAAAAAAAATATACTTTCCATCCGCACTAGGGCTTGCGTTGCCCTCATTCATTGGTGAATTAAAATCAGGCCCCAAATTAAGTGCTTTTTTCCATTTTCCTGGTGAGTCTAACTCTGACCAATAAATATCTTCGTTGCCATTTATTTCTCTAGTAATGAATAGAAATTTTCTATCAATGGTTACCCCAGGAAAATATTCATTGTATTTGGTATTAATATTTGGCCCCAAATTAATGGGATTAAATGGCACAGGATTATCTTTTATTTTTTTTGCATTTTGAGATTTTATAAGCAATTGATCAGCTGCATCCTTAGAAAATGATTTGCTGTAATTGGGTCCTTTTATAAAAAGTGTAACATACTTTATAGCCTCGTTGTAATAAGCATTTCGGAAATAAAATTCTGCAAAAAAGTAATTGTACGATTTAAGATTTGGATCTATAGCCAAGATTTGCTGATAGCTTAATTCTGTATTTTTAAAATCTTTGTTATTATCATAAATAGCGGCTTTTAATCCCAATGCATCGTAAAACAATGGGTCTTTTTTCATACATTTATCGATTAGTTCCAAAGCTAGATTATAATCTTTTACTTGATAAGCTTTTAGCGCCTCGCCAAATATTGGATAAGCCTTAGAATCTTTTGGACTTTGCTGCGCCTTTGTTGTTCCACATGCATAAAAAACGAGCAGTATACTGCATATTAATCCACTTATTTTCATATTATTACTTATATTATACTTCATTTAACGTAAGGCCACCTAATTCTATTACTTCTACATCAAAAATTCTACCATTTTCTATTTTTAATCGCACCATTGTTCTCACTTTATGAAATCCATGCACTCCAGCTGCCCCTGGATTGATGTGTAAATGATTCTTTTTTGTATCCCTTATTACCTTTAAAATATGACTATGGCCGCAAATAACCAATTTGGGTTGATGCTGTGTAATTAAAAAATTAGTTCTTACATTATATTTGCCTGGATAGCCTCCAATGTGGAGCATCAAAACCTTTAATCCTTCACAATAAAAAACAATATATTCTGGTAAAGTCTTTTTTATCATAGGATTATCAATATTGCCATAAACACCTACCAATGGCTTAATAGCAGTTAAGGCATCAATAAGGTCAAATGTTAGCCAATCGCCTGCATGCCAAACCTCATCCGCTTTTTGTGCGAAATCTAAAATGTCTTGCTTTACAAGCCCATGGGTATCTGATAAAATGAGTATTTTTTTGATAATGGTATTTTTAATTTTTAAAGAATTCTTGCACGGTGTTTAGCAAAATAATAGATAATATAGAGATTTCAAAAATACGCCCTTTGAAATAGTATTTTGAACTATTGGGATTAGTTATAGGTGGTATTAACACACAATTGTTAGCAGTTAAACTATTTGCAGCATGTAATAAAAGCACAATCAATCCTTGAATACTTTCATGAAATTTAGTTAGAAGTTGGCTCACAATTGCGTCATATTTTTCTAAAGCAACAAAATCAATTTTATGAAAAAAACTATGCAAATATAAAACAAATTGAGGGTTGTTTAATTTCATGTTTTCAGCTAAATTTAACATTGATATTTCCTGAAAAAGTCTTATTCTCATAATACAACAATTTATATGCTTGCAGGTTTCCAATAAGGTTTGTTATAAGGATAACTAGTTTTTTCGGAAATCTTTTTTGATATTATAATATCTAATATGATGCGTTCAAATTCTTTAATCAAAGATTTTAAAGGGTGAAAATTTTTGATGTTTTGTGTTAATCCATAAATGGGCCTTTCTATTTTTAACTTTAACCGAAAAGGACCAAATATTTTTTTCCAATTTTGCATCATACCGCCATACTCAGTGTGCAGAAAAAACTGATATACCTGATTGATGGCATAAACTAGCTTAATGGTAGTGCCTTCAAAACCTAAAAAGGCGATGGAAATGTAAAAAACAAAACGATAAAAAGGCTGAAAAACAAAGCTTTTTAATGCTATAGAAAAGTTAAAATGTGCACTGCTGTGATGATTGCTGTGTGCAGCCCATAACAAGCGTATATTGTGCATTGATCTATGAAGCCAATAAAAGAATAAATCTTGAGTAATGAATACTATTGTCCACCCTATTAATGGATAGTAAATTTGCAAAGAGGTTTGAAAAATTGCATGATCATTAAAAAAATCTAATGCCAAAAAACAAATGAAAAGTGCAATCGCATCAAAAAAACCGCCCAAAATGGTTGACCAAATAGAAATACTAGTTTCTTTAAAATGATATCTATGCTGACGTTGCTTGCCACTAACTATCAATTCTGCAATAAAAAATACAGCATAGATAGGCAAAGTTATTGCTGGTATCCAACTTTCTTTATTCATCTATGCAATATTATAGGTTTTTTACCTAATTATTTGCTGCTAAATTTAAAAATTTTTAAACAACAATACCATTTTTTTCCCTTATTTTTGCCTACTTGCATTTTTCAAATCCAAATATGCTTTGGTGGCTTTTATTGCTTGCCATTCCAATAATTGTTCACCTGTTTAATTTTAGGAAATATAAGACCATTATTTTCTCTAATATACAGTTTCTTCAAAAAGTAGAAAATCAAACTAAAAAAATCAAAGAGCTGAAAAAATACTTGATTTTAGCAAGTAGGATGGGTTTTTTTTCTTTTCTAATAATGGCATTTACAATACCTTATTGCGGCAAAAAAAAGGCACAGGGCTTGCCCAAGCATGTGGTAATATATTTAGATAACACTTATAGTATGTCTAAATCTTTAGAAAAGGCAAAAAATAATGCAAGATCTCTCATAGATTTGCTAAATAGCAAAGATAAAATCACGCTTATAACTGCAGGATTAAATCCCGAAACATTTAGTGCAAAAAGTGATGCTATCAAAAAAATAGATGAATTACAATGCGTTGCAAGTTCACCAATTTTTAGCAGTTTAAATCAAACAATTTCAGAATTGAACAACAAAGATATGGGCGAAGTGAGTATCTTTGTTATCAGTGATTTTCAAAAAGGCTTTATAGATTTTGGCAATATTAAACTGCCCTTAAACAATTATTATTTTAACCCAATACCCAATAGTGTGACAACAAATTTAGCTATAGATAGCGCATATTTATCAGATCTATTAGGCAATGATAAAAATTCGGTAACATTAAATATAGTTTTAAAAAATAATGGGCTTCAAGATTTAACAGATATACCAATTATATCCTATATTGGTGGAAAAGCAATGGGCACCATTACCCTAAGTATAGGGGCAAATCAAACAAAGGAAACAAGCATTGCAATAAGTCGAAAGGCCGATGAAGACTTAGAAGGCTATTTAGTAATAGAAAGCAAAGATTTTGACTTTGATAACACCCTTTACTTTTATCAAAAAAATAGCCAAGCCAAAAAGAAAATTTTATACTTGGGAGAAACTAATAAGTATATTGAAACTGTGCTAAAAACTGAAACCAATTTTGAAATTATAAAGGCAAGTAAACTGCCAAATGATGTAACAATTTTCTCTGGTATTATTATAAATGGATATGTGCAAGGAATAGATAATAATGGATTGCTTAAAAATTTTGTAATAGAGGGTGGAAATATATTGTTAATTCCATCAGAGCAAGGCATTCAGGCAGATTTTTCTAACCTAGGTGTAAGCAAATGGAGCAATTTAATCACTGAGTCGCAGCAAATATCAAAAATAGACTTTAACCATCCTTTGTATACCAATGTGTATAAATCGGTACCCAATAACCCCATAAGTCCTATGGTTTCCAAATATTTTTCTATTAGCACACAAGGCACAGGCAAATCAATATTGAGTAACAGCAATGAGAGCCCGATTTTCATAGATTTTGTGCAAGGCCGTGGCCATGTTTATCAAAGTGCCATTGCAATTAGCACAACTTGGTCAGAGTTTCCGCTTGTGGGATATCTATTTTACCCAACAATAGCAAAATCAATGTATAGCAATTCCTCAAATCTTCCAATATTTAGTTGGCTGCATGACGAAAAAAATAATGGCGCTATAATTATATCAGAAATTAAAAAAACAAGCGAAGAGCGTTATCAGCTTTTATTAAAAAACAAATCTTTTACAACAGAAATAAGCAATAATGGCGACAATACATTTTTATATCCTGCCAAAGAAATGCAAGATGCAGGAGTGTATAGCATTATTTCTGGAGAAGTAGCTACAAAAAAATTATTAGGTAAAATTGCATTAAATATTGACCGAAAAGAATCTAATCCATCCTATGCCACCATAGACCAAATGCAACAATATACCGCTATTACTCAATCTACTTTAGTTATAAATAATATGCAGAATTTACCCGTAATTGCTCAAAATAGAGGGATTATTAATACAAGTTGGAAATGGTTTATTGTTTTTGCATTGGTTTTTATATTAATTGAGATATTTTTGCTGCGCTATTTAAAATGAAAAATCAGTCAATGGATAACCAAATCATTCAGAATGTACCTATTTATAATATAGACAATACTGTAAATATAGGTGATATTTCTATATCAAAAAACCATTTTACTATTGGCAAAATCAATCCGTCATCAAAAATAGCAAGCAATGTCAAGCATGTTATCATCCCAGCAATGATAGACCTAAAAGCATATTTGGGCGAGCCTGGAGACGATCTGGCAGAAACCATCGCAACCGCGGCAAAAGCTGCAAGTCAAGGCGGATTTGTTGCTGCTGCCATGCACAGCAATGAACAAAAAGTAATAAAAAATAAAGAAGATATTCTATTTTTACTTAATAAAAGTAAAGAACATGGATTTAATTTTTTGCCCATTGGAGCATACATAGACATCAAAAATAAAGCAATGCAAAATGTGTTTGAAATGCACACTGCAGGAGCTGTAGGGTTTGCAAACCCCAATTTTACAAGTTTAGAAAGTGGAATAATGCAGCGGATACAGCAATATATTGCTAATTTTGATGGGCTCACCTTTACCCACTGCTATGATGCCGGTTTTACTGTAAATGCACAAGTTGCAGAAACCGCATTTAATACCCAGCTAGGGCTTAACGGTGCACCTGAAATGTCAGAATACTTAATGGTAGAAAGAGATATTAATATTGCTGCATATAACTGTGCAAAACTTCATATTTCTGGTGTTAGCACAGCAAATAGTATTGCATTAATTAAAAATGCAAAAAAAATGGGACTTCCTATAACTTGCGATGTGAGTATATTTAGTTTAGCATTTTTAGATACCGATTTAGCAAATTTTGATTCAAACTTAAAATTATTTCCTTTTTTGCGCACCAAAACAGACCAAAAAGCACTGTTAGCAGGATTAAAAGATGGTGTAATTGATGCTATAAGCAGTTTTCATCAGCCAAAAATAATTGAACAAAAACAGTGTGAATTTGACTTTGCGCATTATGGTGCCATTAGTTGGCAAACATTTATCCCAATGGCTTTAAAAAATGTAATCAATGAAATAGGCTGGCAAAAATTTGTTCAAGTAACTTGTATCAATCCTTCTAAAATTCTTGAAATCAACCTGCCAACAAAGAGCTTGCTTATTGATACTGAAGCAGAATGGGATTTTAATAAATATAGTAACCTAAGTTTATCGTCAAACTCACCGCTTTTTAATCAAACACTAATCGGAAAAATTATAGCAACTAAAAATTAATGAAAAATATAAGTTTAAAATATGGCATTGTAATCAGCATTTTTATGACTGTAATTTATACCATTTTCTGTGCTTTTGCACCAAAGCTGATGACAGGATTTTTACCTTGGTCTTTGCTTTTGGGCGTAACGCTTGCCCTAATGCTTTTTTATAACATCACCTACAAAAAAGAAAATGAAGGGCCTATTTTATATCATGAGGCTTTTATTGCTACTTTTATTATGGGAGCAGTAGCTATTGGTTTAAGTGAAACTTCAAAAATAATTTTAAAAAGAGCAATATTTTCTAACGTTTCAGTTATGGAAAAAGAAATTTTAGTAAAATTATGGCAAGATTTTGTAGAAAAATCTAAGTTAGAAAAAACACCTGACAATAAGCCAAAATATAATGCAGAGGAATTAAATCAGCATCAAAAATACCTTACAGAAGCTGAAAAAGTGGAATATAAACCTTTAAAAACTCCCTTAAATACTTTTTTATTATTGGTTTTAAAAACAGGGTTTATAAGTTTGTTACTTTCATTATTTGCAGCCATATTTGGTTTTAAAAGAGCAGAATCGCATGATTGATATATCAATTATTATACCTTTATTAAATGAAGATGAGTCATTGCCAGAGTTGCATGATTGGATCGTAAACGTAATGACAGCAAGTAATTTTACTTATGAAATTATTTTTATTGATGACGGCAGCAAAGACAAATCTTGGGAAATAATAAACACCTTAGCAAAAAATAACGCCTCGGTAAAAGGCATTAAATTTAGAAGCAATTATGGCAAAAGCGCAGCCCTCAATGTTGGTTTTGAGACATGTGTTGGCAATGTTATTTTTACGATGGATGCAGATTTGCAAGACAGTCCAGAAGAGTTGCCAGCCATGTACAAAAGAATTATAGACGAAGATTATGACCTAATAAGTGGCTGGAAAAAAAAGCGTTACGACCCAATTACTAAAACTATTCCAACAAAATTATTTAATGCTGCCACAAGGGCCATAAGTGGAATAAAACTAAATGATTTTAATTGTGGGCTTAAAGCTTATAAAAAAGAAGTGGTAAAAAATATTGAGGTGTATGGCGAAATGCATCGGTATATTCCTGTGATTGCAAAATGGCAAGGTTTTTCTAAAATAGGCGAACATGTGGTGCAACATAGGGCAAGAAAATATGGAACAACTAAGTTCGGATTAGAGCGTTTTGTCAATGGCTTTCTTGATTTGTTAAGTATATTTTTTGTTGGTAAATTCGGCAAAAAGCCAATGCACTTTTTTGGGGTATTAGGCACAATTAGTTTTATGGTTGGTTTTTTTATTACAGCTTTTATTGGCTTTGCAAAACTTTGGGCAATTTATCATCAACAAAACAGGCAATTAATAGCAGAAAACCCATATTTTTATATTGCACTTTGTTGCATGATTATTGGTGTTCAGTTATTTACTGCTGGATTTTTAGGAGAGTTAGTGAGCAGAAATAATCAAGAACGCAATAAATACAATATATCTGCAACTACTTTTGATAATCCATAAATGTCTAAAAAAGTAATTATTATAGGCCCTGCTTACCCTTTGAGAGGCGGCTTGGCAACCTATAATGAAAGGCTTGCACGCGCCTTCGAAGCACAAGGATTTGATGTTGTACTTTTATCATTTAAACTTCAATATCCTACCTTTCTTTTTCCAGGAAAAACACAATATTCTGATACACCTGCACCGAACTTAAAAATAGATTCTGCCATTAATAGTATTAATCCATTTAATTGGATAAAAGTAGGCATGCGTTATAAAAAGATAAATGCAGACCTTGTTATTTTTAGGTATTGGATGCCGTTTATGGCGCCTGCATTTGGCACAATTGCACGTTTAATTGCGCTTAATAAAAAAACTAAAATTACTGCTATAACAGATAATATTGTTCCTCACGAAAGACGATTTGGAGACACTTTGCTTACCCGCTATTTTTTAAAACCCATAGGCAGTTTTGTAGCCATGAGCAGAAAAGTATTGGCTGATATTGATTTATTTGATCATAAAAAGTCTAAAGCCTTTATTCCACATCCACTTTATGACGATTTTGGCCCCGCAATGCCAATGCCTGATGCAAAAAACATACTAGGCTTAGACCCCAAATTCAATTATATCTTGTTTTTTGGTTTTATCAGAAAATACAAGGGTTTGCAATTACTCATTGAATCATTTGCAGCAATGGATTATAAAAAATACAAATGCAAACTGCTTATTGCGGGCGAATTTTATGAAGATAGCAAACCTTATTTAGACTTAATTGCACATTATAAATTACAAGAACATGTTATTTTGCACACTGATTTTATTCCCAACAAAAAAGTGCCCTACTATTTTTGTGCATCAGATTTTGTTGCTCAAACCTATCTTTCTGCTACCCAAAGTGGAGTTACTCAAATTGCTTATTTCTATCATAAACCTATGCTGATAACAGATGTAGGTGGGCTGGCAGAGTTGGTACCGCATCAAAAAGTAGGATTAGTGGTAAAGGTAGATAAAGATGAGATAGCAAAAGGATTAGAAACTATGTATAAAAATAACAATTTACAAAATTTTGAAAAAGCAGTTGCAACCGAAAGTCTCAAATTTTCATGGGAAATGCTGGTAAATAAAATATTGAACCTCAATAATATTAATATTTTTGAAACAAATAAATAAACATAAAATCATCAATGATCCAGTTTGGGGCTTTATATCTATTGCCCATCCATTGATTTTTAAAATTATAGAACACCCCTATTTTCAGCGATTAAGACGAATTAAACAATTAGGCTTAACAGAATTAGTATATCCAGGGGCAAATCACACCCGTTTTGCCCATGCACTTGGCGCGTTTTTTTTAATGACTAAAGCTATAGAGTTATTGCGTGAGAAAGCAGTAAGCATTACTAAAGCCGAAGAGGAAGCGATTTATTGCGGTATTTTACTGCATGATATTGGGCATGGGCCATTTTCTCACAGTTTAGAATTTACTTTGGTAAAAAATATTCATCACGAAAAAATAAGTCTTGCCATTATGAATAAATTAAACCTTGAATTTAATGGTGCCCTAGATTTAACAATTTCAATTTTTCTAAATACCCATCCCAAACGTTTTTTACATCAGCTTATCAGCAGCCAATTAGATATGGATAGGTTAGATTACTTGAGTAGGGACAGTTTTTATACAGGTGTAAATGAGGGTATTGTAGGTGCAGAGCGGCTAATACACATGCTAAATGTAGCCAACAACGAATTAGTGATTGAAGAAAAAGGTGTGTATAGTGTAGAAAAATTTTTGGTGGCACGCAGGCTCATGTACTGGCAAGTATATTTGCACAAAACAGTGGTGATAGCGGATGGAATGCTTCAAAAAATTGTGGCAAGATTAAGTCATTTGCTAAATAATAAATCCATAACCGATACTTTGCCTTTGCATACTTTTTTGAAAATGCAACAAGATGATGAGCAAGCCATGCTAGATGAATTCTTAAAACTAGATGACAATGACGTTTATTTGGTAATTAAACAAGGCTGTTATGCAGAAGACTTGGTACTAAAAATGCTTTGCATTCAATTTTTACACCGCAATTTATGGGAAATAACATTAAGTAACAAAAAAATACCTGAGCAATTTATGAAAAGTAAACATAATGCGTTAAAAGAAAAATATGGATTCAATGATTTTGATGCTAGTTTTTTTTCTACCCAAGGCACTTTATTTAATGATGCCTATATACAAGAAGGAGAGGATATTAGCATCTTATTAAAATCAGGCAAAATTATTGATGTGGCCAAAGCATCTGATAACTATAATTTAGATGCCCTCAAAAAGAAGGTGACTAAATATTTTGTAAGCTGGGCAAGCTAAGTTTTTATAAATATCAATTGCTCAAAGTTTTTAACCTAAAGCATTCAAACTTTTCAATATTCTCCTAAAAAAAAATTAGCTTTGCAACTTGAAAAAAAGGGTAGTTGTTGGACTTTCTGGCGGGGTAGATTCTTCTGTGGCCGCATATTTGCTTTTGCAGCAAGGATATGACGTCATTGGTGTTTTCATGCGAAATTGGAATGATGATTCTGTAACATTAAACAATGAGTGTGCATGGATAGATGATAGCAGAGATGCTTTGCTAACAGCAGAAAAACTAGGTATCCCCTTTCAAACAATTGATTTTAGCAAGGAATATAAAAAACGTATTGTTGATTACATGTTTGCAGAATATCAAATGGGCAGAACCCCCAATCCAGATGTTTTATGCAACAGAGAGGTAAAGTTTGATTTATTTTTAGATGCTGCTATAAAATTAGGTGCTGATTTTGTGGCCACCGGGCATTATGTGCGCAAAATAGAAAATGAAGATGGACCAATGCTATATGCTGGTATGGATGCAAATAAAGACCAAAGTTATTTTTTATGTCAAGTTAATCAATCTCAAATAGAAAAAGCATTATTTCCTATTGGCGAATTACAAAAATCTGAGGTAAGAAGAATAGCAACATCTGCTGGATTGCCAACTGCTGCAAAAAAAGACTCTCAAGGCTTATGTTTTATTGGTAAAGTGAGTTTGCCAGATTTTTTGCAGCAGCAATTAAAGCCGCGAATTGGCAATATTGTTCTCATATACCCAGAATGGATAGGATATAAAGAAACAGAAAACACAATTGAAAATCTTGCAAAGCCTTTTATTTATTTACCTGAAGACGGTAAGATTATAGGCACTCACAAAGGCATTCATAATTATACCATTGGGCAAAGAAAAGGATTATTGGTAGGCGGAATGGCTTTGCCACTTTTTGTGATTGGATTGGATGCAGAAAGCAACACACTCTATGCCGGAATGGGTGCAAATCATCCTGGATTGTGGCGAAAAGGCTTATTTATTGCACAACAAGAAATACATTGGATAAATCACAAACAAGCCCTTAGCAAAGGTAAAAATATGGCAGTATTGGCAAGAACTAGGTATAGACAAAAATTGCAAGATGCTACTTTATATATGCAAGATAGAGGTGCTTACCTAATTTTTAAAGAAGTGCAAAGTGCCATTGCTCCAGGGCAATTTGCAGCTTGGTATAAAGAAGACATGCTACTAGGCAGCGGTGTGATAAGTCAGTATTAAATTTTACATGAGATTAATAGCAGATTTTGACCAAACAGATCCTTATTTTAATCTTGCAGCAGAGGAGTATTTGTTATTAAATACCAACGATAATGTATGTCGTTTTTGGAAAAATGAGCCCACTGTGGTTATTGGAAAGCATCAGGTATTGGCTGCAGAAATCAATACAAAAGTGGCTTTTGAAAAAGAAGTAAAAATGGCCAGAAGAATTTCAGGTGGTGGAACAGTTTATCACGATTTAGGAAATATTAATTTTACTTTCATACAAAAGAATATTGGCGGAAACAAGATTGATTTCAAACAGTTTACACAACCGATTGTAGATGCTTTAGCAATGTTAGGGCTAAAAGTAAATCACAGTGGCAGAAATGATTTGATGCTCGAGGGATTTAAAATAAGTGGAAATGCAGCACACCTTTCTCAAAAACTAAATAAAACACTGCACCATGGCACCTTGCTTTTTAATAGCAATTTGGACAATTTAGGAGCCATTTTAAAAACAGAAATCGCTCAATTTGGGGGTAAATTTGTACAAAGCAATAGAAGCAAAGTTTGCAACATTGTAGATTATTTAAAAAATATTACGATAGAAGATTTTCAAGCACATTTATGCAACACTTTTATAGATAATGGCTATTCACCTGCTAATTTTACTGCAGCAGAAAAGGAACAAATAATTAAGTTATCTAATCAAAAATACCGTGGCATAGATTGGATAGCAGGCTACTCTCCCAAATACTGCGTGCATGGAAGTTTTAATCAAATTCCCCTAATGATTAATGTGATAGGAGGGAAAATTACAGAAATAAATATGCCACATCCTTTGGAAAATGAATTAAGGTCAAAATTAGTAAACCATTATCACACCTACGAAATATTGAGTAGAGAGATTAAAAACCTAGAAATAGATTCTCAAGATTGCAAAAAGCTGATTAAATCATTTTTTGGAAGCCTTGTATAGCATTTTTATCTAAAATTAATAGCACCTTTATTTCGAATAAAATTTTCTAGGTTTTACGATCAGTTAGTGCTTAAAATGCCTGTGACCATTAATAAGCATGGCCATATTATGTTCATCGCAATAAGAGATAGAAAGTTGATCATTTTTAGAGCCACCAGGATGCACAACAACGGAAATATCCGCTATATTTGCTATTTCTACACAATCTGGAAAAGGGAAAAATGCATCAGAGGCCATAATTGAACCTTTCAGGTTCAGCTTAAAATGGTTTGCTTTTGCAATAGCTTGTTGCAGTGCATCTACCCTACTCGTTTGACCTGTGCCGCTGGCAAGTAATTGTTGGTTTTTTACCAGTACAATGGCATTAGATTTAGTATGTTTTACAATTTTTAAGGCAAAAAGAGCATCTTCCATTTCATGACTATCAACACTTTTTTTACTCACCGATACTAAATTTTGTTCAGTGTCTACAAATGCATCTCTTTCTTGAATTAAGTGCCCATTAAGCAAAGTTCTTTCTTGCATATTAGGATAAATAAAATTTTTAGATTTAAGCACAATGCGATTCTTTTTTGTTAAAATTTTCTCTAAGGCTAATGGGGCATAATCTGGAGCAATAATAATTTCATAAAATAAGCTATTCATTGCCTCTGCTGTAGCAAAATCTATGGTATGATTACAAATTAAAATACCACCAAAGGCAGAAAGTGTATCTGCTTCAAATGCTTTTTGATAGGCAGTGGCCAAATGTTTGTGGGTGGCAATTCCACAAGCATTATTGTGCTTGAGAATGGCAAAAGTTGCACCTTCTTTTGCGTCAAAATCTTGCATTAAAAGCATGGCTGCATCCACATCTAACAAATTATTATAGGATAATTCTTTGCCACTTATTTGATTAAAAATAGCATCTAAATTCCCTCTAAAATATCCTTTTTGATGCGGATTTTCGCCATAACGCAATGCAATTGTAGATTGCTCAGATAAATAGCGGTTTATTGCGCTATCATATTTAGCTGAAACCTCGAAAGCAGCAGCTGCAAATTTTTTCCTGTCCGAAAGTAAAGTTTCATTCCCTGCATTTAATATTTTAGTCAAAACCTCATATTGTCCGCGATGACTTATTACCAATACATCTTGATAATTTTTTGCAGCAGCACGTATAAGCGAAATACCCCCGATGTCAATTTTTTCAATGATTTCTTCGTGATTTTGAGATTTTTCGAGCGTTTCTTCAAAAGGGTAAAGATCCACAATTACTAAATCTATGCTAATAATTTGATGTGCTTCGGCCTCTTTTTTATCATTTTCGGATGCCCGTCTATTTAAAATGCCGCCAAATATAGCAGGGTGAAGTGTTTTTACCCTGCCTCCAAAAATTTCTGGATAGCCTGTCAAAGTTTCTACTTTGGTGTAGGTATATCCCAATTCTTCTATAAATAGTCCCGTACCTCCTGTTGAAATTAACGATACATTTTTCTTTTTTAATTGATGGATGAGAGGCGCCAAACTCTCTTTGTGAAATACAGATATTAAGGCTGTTTTGATATTTTGAGACATTGGGTCAAAATTAATTATTATATTTGAGGGATAAGCCACAAGATTTCCTCATTTTCTGCCCAGATTAATAACAAAAGACTCATAATAGATTAGCTTTTCATTATAAAACTTCTAAATAGCTTAAGAATAACGACCATACAGCGCTTTATCAATCTAATTATTGTGGATTAGAAAACTAAAAAAGCGTATATCACAAACCCTATTTTCTTAACCTAAAACAAAACCAAAACACTGCCAAATTTAAAATACTGTTTGTTGGTTTCTTTAATGATGTATCTTAGTGTCCATAAATAGCTGTCTGTAGGCAATATTTCGCCCTCACTATTTTTGCCATCCCAGCTTATTGCATCATTTGCTTTTGTTTTATAGATTAAACCTCCCCATTTATCAAAAATCATTAGCTCGTACTCTTTTATTTCGCAATCGTTTATAAAATTAAAATAGTCATTAATTCCATCACTATTGGGCGTAAATGCAGTGGGGACATACATCGGACAATCGCAATCTTTTACCTGTATTTTTATGGTATCTAATGTGCTGCAATTTTTATTACTCAAAGCTAAAGTATAAATGCCATTTTCTGTTGGTTTTATAAATTTACTGCGCAATCCATTGCTCCATAAGTATTGATAATCGTTGTTTTCATCAATAGGATAATACGAAAAATCTTTGCAAACCAACGTGTCTTTGCTAAAATGATTCTTTGGATATGAACCTATTAATATATTATTAGCCAATGCTAGGCTCATGTTTTTTACATAAATTTTAGTTTTTATATTAAAAGTGCCTTCATCGCTAAAAACATGCTGCTGACTTGCCTGCAAACTTGTCTTTTTATTGACATCGCCAAAATTCCATGCTATGCTATCTACATTAGCCGTAAAACCGAATTTGCTTGTATCATCTTTGCACAAATTTTCTCCGCTCAATTTACAATTGATGACATAATAAGTTACCGTATCTTTAATTGCACAATCATTGTTTTTTACCACTACAGTATAAGTCCCTGATTGGTTAATGGCATATTGATTTGTGCTACTGCCATCTTGCCATGTCGCTGTTTCTGTCTGCTTTAGACCTAAATTAATTAAATTATTTTGGCATAGTATACTGTCGTTTCCTAAATTTAATTTAGGTGTTTCGTGCAATATTAAATCTATCAAAGTATCTCTTTGCAAATTGTTTACAAACACCCTTAGCTTTATTTTTTGTGCATTTTGATAAGCTAAATCTATTTGGGTATCTCTAAAATTAACAAGTCCATATTCTCCCATGAGCGAATCTGCTATATAAGAAATTTTTAAGGGTATACTTTTTTTGTTACAGCCATAATTTTCTATTATTTTTATCACTGCATTGTGCACTCTAAAACTATCTTTTGCCTGACAATTCTTGTTTTTTACCAAAACCTGATACTTGCCAGCGCTGTTTATTTTCACAAAAGCATTGGTATCGCCATTGCTCCATAAATAGCTGATGGTGGCAGCATCAAATACATTGACGGTAATAGACTGATTGTTAAATAGCAAAGTATCACGCACCTCTATTTTTGGCAATTCATGAATCACTATTTCTTTAAGAGAAGTTTCTAGGCTATCATATCCCTGATAGCTAAACGACACTTTATAAACGCCTGCAGTTTGATAATAATGGCTTGTTTCTTCTATCAGGCTTGTGTCTTTTTTTCCATCGCCAAAATCCCAATAATAGGGGCCTGAATATCCCGTTTGTACATAAAATTTAGCGGTGTCTTGATGGCATAGGTTTTTTATAAATATTTTTGCTAAATAGGGATAATTGATAATAGTCGGGGAAAACACAATATTGCCTTGTTGTAAAGTAGGATGATGAACCTTTTTTAATTTAAGATTCGCTATTTGCTCATTAGCGTTTTCTATTACATAATAATGAAATAAATCGTCACGCTGTAATAAATACAGCTTATTGTCATTTCCTAGTATCATATCATCAAACCTACCAAGGCTGCCTCTTACCCAATAGCTGCCATATAAGGTTGGCTAATATGGAGGATTTCATACATCTTGATGTAATTCTACTGAACTTATATTAAGATAATCATAAAACGTGGACAAGATATCCATTTTTTCAACATCTACTTGAAAAATACTAGACAGCGAATCCCTTATTTTTGCTAAAGCTGCATCATTTGTGTAGGAAAGAGAAATGGCAAATTACAGATATTTGCTATTGGGCGAAAATGCCAAAGATTTTTGCAAAACAAAGGTATCTTTGGTTCTAATGTCATATTTGAGATACCGTTCTATTCTTTTTTTATCTAATAGCTGCCCATTTTGATTATCAAAATCATATAAATTCTATTGATATTGAATTTAACTGCTGTGGGCTGCGCGCTAAACGCTGGTGGTCATAATTAATGGCTAAGTAATTGCCATTGGGAGAAAATAAGATCTCATAATTACAGTGCTCAATATTGAAAACATTATTCAAATTTTCTACGGGGGAATCAATCAAAATTTTTGATGAAGGTATTGCTGCCAGACCACCATTGCTAAGCAAGTAAATGCTAATACTGCGCTCAATATAATTGGTAATTGCCACCCAATAGTCTTGCCCATTGGCATGTAAGGTGGCTTTTATATCTCCCATTATAGCATTGATGGGATGTACAATGCTATCTACAATCCTTTTGCGCCCTGCATCATAAGTATAAACGGTTAATTGATGCTTATTTGGTGTAAAACCATTTTCTATTAAATACCCTATTCTTATTATAAAATATTGACTATCATTGCCAGGATTTGGGCTTATCAGCACATTGCCGCATTCTGCACGATATCTATTATTAGGCAATGCTTTCATTTCGTTCCAGCTTTTTATAACAATGCCTTCTCCATCATATAAGCTATCGACATTACTTGATAATTGCAGTTGCCCATTTTTATCTGAAATACAACTGTGTTGCAAATCAAAGTTGTATGTGCTCAATGTTCTTTCACCAAGTCTAAGGCTGTCATCGACTCCAAAAGCATTAGTAGTAAAATAATAAGGAAACTGATTAAAATTTTTAAAATAACTCAGTTCATTATTATTAAAATAAAATAGGATGCCTCTCAGAAATCATTACATTATTGGTATTGCGCAATTGTTCTAACTGCGCATGAGCGTAAATGAAAGTGACCACAAAAAATAAAAAAAATAATTTTTTTGGCAACATGCTAATGTAAATATAGTAATATAAACCTAGATTACATTAAAAAAATAGTTAATGCAATCTAGGTTTAGTAAATTTAGTTATAGAAATGTACGGTATTACCGGTACAATAAAAACGGACAATGTCGCATGGAGCAGGCAAATTTGTGGTAATTGTTCCTGCAAATGCTTGAGATCCTGGAAACAATAAATTAATATCGATTCCTAAAGGATACCCATTAATAACAGGCGGGTTTAGGGTGCCATTGCCCAATATAAGCCCTGTTGGGCACACACATTGCGCATTGGGAGCCTTGCTGCATTTGGCGCAGGGGGCAGGAAAATACGAAGAATTACCTGCTGCGCCATTACATGGGCCTAAAACAGTAAAACCTGTTGATGGATCAATAACTACATCTTCCACCCAATAACCATTTCTCACTACGTCACGATATTGTATGCAAGTATTTCCGCAAGTATTGTGCTCATTTGCCGGCAAAGGCTGCAATGGGGTAAGTGCGATGGGGCTACACAGGTGTTGCCAATATAACACTAATGATGGGCAATCTATATTTGTAATCCTTAAGCAAATTGGAATGCACGGAGGAGTGCAACCTTCGGGGCAAGTTTGGGTCTGCCCTTACACCTCTTTTACACTAAACACTGCTGCCATACCAAAGAGAGCAATTAAAACGATTTTTGAAATTTTTGCCTTCATATTTTTTTTATTTATTGATTCATTTACAAAACAAGTTCATTCATTATTAAAAAACGATGCGAATTTTACATCAGAGGTTAGAAAAAAATTTTTTTAATAAAGTAAAACTATTTTTATTTTTAATTTTTATATTTTATAAGATGGATGCACAAACTGCAGATAGAATAATAGAAATGGCTTGGGAAGACAGAACTTCATTTGAGGCAATAAATCTTCAATTTGGCTTTTCTGAAAAACAGGTAATCGTGCTAATGAGGCAGCAGCTAAAACGTTCTTCATTTAAACTTTGGCGTAGAAGAGTGAATAGTGGCCACAGCAGCAAACACCTTAAAAAAAGAAGCAGTCAAATAGACAGGTTTAAATGCACTAGGCAAAAAACTATTGCAAATAATAAAATAACCAAGCGATGATTTTTTCTACCCATATTGAAGATATTTATGCAAGTATGTATAAAATCGATGCACTTTCTTATTCAAAAAACAGAAATTTTATAAATGGGGCTGTAACGATGCTAAGTCCCTACATATCAAGAGGGGTTATATCTACAAAAATAGTCTATGATTATCTAAAAAAATGCAATATCCCTTGGACACATTGCGAAAAACTTATCCAAGAGTTGGCTTGGCGTGACTATTGGCAGCAAGTTTGGCTTGCAAAGCAAGATTTAATAGATACAGATTTAAAACAAGCACAAATGCCAGTGCACAATCATCAAATCCCTAAAGCAATAATAAATACTAACACAGGAATTATTGAAATAGACAAAGCCATCAATAATTTGTATAAGACAGGCTATATGCACAATCATACAAGAATGTATGTAGCCTCTATTGCATGTAATATTGGTTTATCACATTGGTTTATGCCAGCAAAATGGTTATATTATCATTTGTTAGATGGAGACTGGGCTAGCAATTCATTAAGTTGGCAATGGATAGCTGGTTCAAATTCTAACAAGAAATATTTTGCAAATCAAGCAAATATTAATACCCATCTATTTTCGAAGCAGAAAGGAACGTTTTTGGATGTGTCGTATGAAGATTTTAAACAAATTAAAGTACCAAAAGCATTATTAGACACAGATTTACCAAACCTCACTACAACATTGCCAAATAAAACTAAATTGAGCATTGACAACAAGATACCAACCCTTGTTTATAACTATTATAACCTAGATCCATATTGGCGAAAAAACCAAACAGCAAACAGGGTGCTTCTATTCTCTCCTAAATTTTTTCAAAAATATCCAGTGAGTGAGCTTTGCATAAATTTTGTGCTCGACTTAGCTAAAAATATATCTAATATTCAAATATTCGTTGGAGAAATTGAAGAATTATATCTTGAATATTCAATTGAAAATATTATCTATAAAAACCATCCCACCAATAGGGGTTATAAAGGATTGGAGGATAACCGAGATTGGCTAAGCAATTCAAATGGCTATAACCCTTCATTCTTTAATTTTTGGAAAAAGTGCAAAAAGCAAATTGAATTTTGAAAAAACCAAGTGTAAATATTGTTTGGATAAAAAGGGATATCAGATTGCAAGACCATGCCCCTATTGCTGCAGCAGAAAAAAGCAACATACCATACCTAATGCTCTACATTTTTGAGCCAAAGATGATGGAACACCCCGCAAGTAGCTTGCGGCATTGGCAGTTTTGTTGGCATAGCCTGCAACAGCAAAATAAACTGATAGCACAAAAAAATAGAAAAGTTGAAATTTGCTACGGTGAAGCCACAGAAGTATTTAACTTTTATTTAATGCATTATGAAATTAAACAGGTTCTCTCCTATCAAGAAACTGATGGAATGCACTCTTGGCTGCGCGATAAACAAATATCATCTTTATTAAAATCTAAGGGTATAAGTTGGACACAATTTCAAAGAGATGGAATTATAAGGGGGATAAAAAATAGAGAAGGTTGGGATAAAAAATGGATGGATGCTATGAATGCGCCTAAAGAATTGTATTTAATAAGCGATTCAACCTTACCCCCTATCATAAACCCTTTTTTATTACCATTGGCACTCATAAGTGAGTTTAATAAATTTCCTTCAACTTTTCAGCCAGCAGGCGAAACTTTTGCATGGAAATATCTTAAATCTTTTGCTGAAGAAAGGGGAAAATTATATCAAAAAAATATTTCCAAACCTTTAAAAAGCAGAACTAGCTGCGGACGAATTTCTGTTTATTTAGCATGGGGTAATATTAGCATCAGGCAAGCCTATCAATTTGTTTATACCCATCCCAATTATCAAAAAAATAAACGGGCTTTTAATGCCTTTTTAAGGAGATTAAAATGGCATTGTCACTTTATACAAAAATTTGAGATGCAATGCTCTTATGAAAATAGGTGTTTAAACAAAGGATTTGAGCAGTTGCAAACAAAATACAATAAAGATTATATAAAAGCCTGGAAAGATGGAAAAACAGGCTTTCCTTTAATAGACGCTTGCATGCGCTGTCTTGCAGCAACAGGGTGGTTAAATTTTAGAATGCGTGCAATGTTAGTTTCATTTTTTTGCCATCATTTAAATCAAGATTGGCGCGATGGGGTATATTATTTAGCGCAACTTTTTTTAGACTACGAACCAGGTATACACTATTGCCAATTTCAGATGCAGGCCGGCACTACGGGCATAAATACCATAAGAATTTATAACCCAATAAAGCAATCTTTAGAGCATGATAGCGAAGGATCTTTTATTAGAAAATGGCTTCCCGAGTTAAACACTTTATCAGATAGTCAAATACATGAGCCAGAAAAAATGCCCTTGTTAGATGCCCTTTTTTTAAATTTCAGAATTGGCATAGATTACCCTCTGCCTTTGATTGATTTGAAAATAAATGCAAAATCTGCCAGAGAACGATTATGGGGTCATTTAAATACCTCGGCTGTGCTTAGAGAAAATAGCACTATATTGGCAAAACACACACGACCCCAAAGACAAAAATAAACCATAATTTAAAAAAAAATGCAATTAAATAATCAAGATATTAAGCAGTTAGAAAAGGTAAAAAGACTTAACATTATTAACTCAATTACTGGTGTAAAACCTGCTAATCTTATAGGAACAATAAATAATCTTGGGCAAACAAACTTAGCCATAATTAGCTCTGTGGTGCACCTTTCAAGCGACCCTCCACTAATTGGTTTTGTGATGCGCCCGCATGGAGAGGTGAAAAGAGATACCTACCTTAACATTTTGGCAAATAAAAGCTACACCATCAATCATGTTCACACCAAACATATTGCCCAAGCACATCGCAGCTCTGCAAAGTTTGACACAGATGTTTCGGAGTTTGAGAAATGTGAATTTACTCCCCAATACATTAAAGAATTTATTGCACCCTTTGTGGCAGAAAGCAACATCAAGATTGGCATGAAATTTATTGATGAAATTTTTATCAAACAATCTAGAACTACGCTCATTATTGGCGAAATTGAGCATTTAATACTGCCAGATGAATTTTTGAGTAAAGAGGGTTATATTAAACTAGCTGATGCAGAAGTGGCAGGAATTGGTGGACTAAACTCCTACTACAAACTCAGTCATTTGGCTGATTTTTCTTATGCTAGACCAGAAGACTCTCCAAATTTTTAAAATACAATGAAAAAAGAATTCTTGCCACAAAAAATTTGCTTAGTCTGTAAATTGCCATTTAGTTGGAGAAAAAAATGGGCAAAAAACTGGGAAGATGTAAAATATTGCAGTGAAAAATGCAGAAGAAATCGTTGAAAATTTGACCAAACATAATATAGAAACAATTGTAAAATGATAAAATTTGCTATCATATTTCCTCATCAATTATTTGAAAACCACCCAATAATTGATGAGTGCAAAACGATTTATTTAGTAGAGGAGTTTTTATTTTTTAGCCAATACAATTTTCATAAACAAAAACTGGTTTTTCACCGCGCAAGTATGAAAGCCTACCAAAAATATTTAGAAAAAAAAGGCAAGGAAGTAATCTATATTGAAAGCATTTCTGAGTTTTCAGATATTAGAAAATTGATAAAAAATATAGCAAAAAAAACTATCGAACAAATTTTATACATCGACCCCACAGATTTTTTGCTTCACAAGCGGTTAAGTAATGCTTTAAATAAGGCTGACATTCCATTCATTAAATATGAAAATCCGCTTTTTTTAAATAATACGCAAGATTTAAGTTCTTTTTTTAAACCCAATGACAAAAAATATTTTCAAACTTCTTTTTATAAAAGAGAGCGAATAATAAAACAGTTATTAGTAAACGCACAAGGAGAACCAGAGGGGAATAAGTGGAGTTTTGACGAAGAAAACAGAAAAAAATATCCAAAACAAAAAACTATACCTAAGATTATCTTTCCTAAAAAAGACGCTATTTGGGAAGAAGCCAATGAATATGTAGCCAATCATTTTAGCAATAATATAGGTCAGTTAGAATCAGAGATAATTTATCCATTTACCCATGCACTTGCACAAGTTTGGTTTAATCAATTTTTAGCATCAAGATTTAGCGGATTTGGAGATTTTGAAGACGCCATTGTTTCTGATGCCCAATATTTGCATCACAGTGTGTTGAGCCCTATGCTCAATATTGGTCTTATTTTGCCGGAAAAAATTGTTGAAGATGCAATCACTTATGCCAGAAAAAACGATATTGCCTTTAATAATTTAGAGGGCTTTATTAGACAAATTATTGGCTGGCGCGAATTTATAAGAGGGGTGTATGAAGCTAAAGGGGTGATTTCAAGAACAAAAAACTTTTGGGGATTTAAAAGAAAAATACCTAAAAGTTTTTATGAGGGAACTACCGGTATCTTGCCCGTTGATATTACAATCAAAAAAATATTAAAAACAGGCTATTGCCATCACATAGAGCGATTGATGGTTTTGGGTAATTTTATGCTGCTATGTGAGTTTGACCCAGACGAGGTTTACCTTTGGTTTATGGAGTTATTTATAGATGCCTACGATTGGGTAATGGTACCTAATGTTTATGGCATGAGCCAATTTGCAGATGGAGGTATATTTGCCTCCAAACCATACATTAGTGGTTCTAACTATTTATTTAAAATGAGCGACTACCCAAAAGGAGATTGGCAAAATATATGGGATGGATTATTTTGGCGTTTTATGCATGTGCACCGGTCATTTTTTCTTAAAAATCCTCGTCTAGGTATGTTAGTCAATAATTTTGATAAAATGGCTGTTGAAAAGCGGCAAAACCATTTAGAAAAAGCCACCAATTTTTTGAAATCTTTAGATAATTCATAAGCCTGCTGCATTTATTGCATAAAAATAAACTAACAAATAAGTGATAAAAGCTCAGCCATCCCTAAAAAAAACATTTTTATCCAAATTGGGTCTATACTCTTATAAATATTCGCTAATTTTGCAAAAATAATAAAACACAATGTCGACAGATTTAATAACCGTATATTCAGAAGCTACACCAAACCCAGAAAGTATGAAGTTTGTAATCAATAAAATGATTTTACCAAACGACAGTGTTGATTTTAGGGTAAAAGAAAAAGCAACAGACTCACCATTGGCATCTGCCTTATTCGAAATACCTTATGTAAACGGTGTTTTTATTATGAACAACTTTGTATCTATTACCCGCGTTCCTGCAACAGAATGGGCCGATGCTATCCCAGTGCTTAAAGATTTTATTAAGGCATACATAGAAAGTGAAAAACCAATCATCAACCCCAAAAAAGTAGTTAGTCAAGAAGATTTAGACAGCTTAGAAGGAAAAATAATTCGTTTATTAGATGAGTACGTAAAACCAGCGGTAGAAATGGATGGTGGAGCAATAGATTTTAAATCTTTTAAAGATGGCGTGGTAACAGTGCAAATGAAAGGATCTTGCAGCGGCTGCCCAAGCAGTACAATGACCTTAAAAAGCGGCATAGAAAATCTATTAAAAAGAATGGTTCCCGAAGTAGAGTCAGTAGAAGCAGAAGCTGTATAAATATTTAAACCAACATGGTCTTTTATAACGTAACCTGCAATTTAGATGAATCTATTGCCAATGAATGGATAACATGGATGAAAACAGAGCATCTGCCAGAGGTAATGTCTACAAGACTTTTTGAATCATTTCGGTTTTGCAAATTGGTTACTGAAGCTGATGACAATGAGGGTTTAAATTTTTCCATCCAATATAAATTGCTAAACATGGCAAATTTTGAACAATATAAAAATGAATTTGCACCCGCAATGCGTAATAAAACATTGCAAAAATGGGGAGAAAAAGTACTTTCTTTTCGAAGCATCATGGAGGAAATTTAATGCATATTAACTTCTTGAATTCAAAAAATCAAATGAGGTTGTAAAATTCAAAAAAAACCATTGCATATTAAAAATATATTACTTTATATTGCAGAAGTTATGCTAATATATATTTTGTCTGCAAATAGCAGTTTGTACTCTACCAAAAGATTAGAAGAAGCTGCAAAACAACGCAAGCATGAAGTAAGAATTATCAATCACACCAAGTGCGATATTGTGATTGAACAAAAAAGACCGACAATTATTTACAATGGTGAAACTCTTCCTACACCCGATGCTGTTATCCCACGAATTGGTGCATCAGTAACTTTTTATGGCACTGCAGTAGTGCGCCAATTTGAGATGATGAAAGTTTTTTCCGCAGTAGAATCTCAAGCTTTAGTTAGAAGCAGGGATAAATTGCGCAGCCTACAAATATTAGCAAGGGCGGGTTTAGGATTACCGAAAACCTTGTTTACAAACTATTCCAAAGACGTAAAAAAACTTTTAGAAAATATCGATAGCAAAGAAATGATTATTAAATTGCTAGAAGGCACGCAAGGGTTGGGTGTTGTATTGGCAGAAACCAAAAATGCAGCAGAGTCTGTAATAGAAGCATTTCATGGCTTAAAAGCAAGGGTTATTATACAAGAATATATTAAAGAATCTAAGGGCACCGATATTAGGGCATTTATAGTAGATGGAAATGTAGTAGGCGCAATGAGAAGAACGGCCAAAGAAGGCGAATTTAGGTCTAACTTGCATAGAGGAGGAAGTGCAGAACTAATAGAACTCACTGATGAAGAAGAAATTGTAGCAATAAAAGCTTGTAAAGCACTTGGATTAGGGATAGCAGGGGTTGATATGCTGCTGTCTAAAAGAGGGCCACTTATTCTTGAAGTAAATTCTTCACCAGGGCTAGAAGGAATAGAAAAAGCTACTGGAAAAGATATTGCAAAAAGCATTATTAGATATATAGAAAGACATGTGTAATGCATTAAAATATGATAAATGTAAAATTTAATGCTGAATTTTAAACTATTTTTTATTGCTTTGCAAACAGATTATTATGGCGAAAAATATTGAAGAATTAAAAACAAAAATCGAAGAGGCTTGGGAAGATAGGTCATTATTGCAAAATGCTGCAACTATTGGTGCAATTGAACATATTATTGAACTATTAGATCAAGGAAAAATTAGGGTAGCCCATAAAATAAGCAATATTTGGCAGGTGAATGATTGGATTAAAAAAGCAGTAATCTTGTATTTTCCGACCCGAAAAATGGAAACAATGCACGCAGGGCCTTTAGAATTTCATGATAAAATGAAGTTAAAAACAAATTATGCCGCATTGGGCATTAGGGTGGTGCCCCACGCAGTAGCAAGATATGGCGCTTTCATTAGCCCGGGTGTTATACTTATGCCTAGTTATGTAAATATAGGTGCTTTTATAGATGAAGGCACGATGGTAGACACATGGGCTACAGTGGGTTCCTGTGCACAAATTGGTAAAAATGTGCACCTAAGCGGAGGAGTTGGCATTGGTGGTGTTCTAGAACCAGTTCAAGCGGCTCCAGTAATTATTGAGGACAACTGTTTTATTGGCAGTAGATGTATTGTGGTAGAAGGTGTTCACCTAGAGGAGGGGGTGGTGCTTGGCGCAGGGGTAACACTCACCAACAGTACAAAAATAATTGATATTACTGGTAAAGAAACCATTGAGTATAAAGGAACCGTTCCTCAAAATAGTGTAGTAATACCGGGTAGTTATCCAAAGAAATATGAAAGTGGAGTGTTTCAATTTCCTTGTGCTTTTATTATTGGTAAGCGAAAAGCCAGCACCAATATGAAAACTTCGCTAAATGAGGCCTTACGAGAATATAATGTTTCTGTTTAATCATTCTATAGTGCAATGCAGATAGGGCTAGACGCAAAACGGGCTTTTTATAATAACACCGGGCTTGGAAATTATGGCAGAGGTTTAATTCATAGTTTATCTGATTATCAACCCGATATTGACTTACACTTTTATGCACCTAAAAGAAAAGATATTATTGAAGAATCAATACTAAATTTAGGCAAGACCCATTACTTAAAAGGTCCATTAAAAAATTTTAATCGCTTTTTTAATCTCTCAACAAAAATCAAAAAGCAAAAACTAGATATTTATCATGGCCTAAGCAATGAGTTGCCGCTAAAAATTTCAAAAGCAGGGGTAAAATCGGTAGTAACAATTCATGATATTATTTTCTTAAAACTTCCTCAATATTATAAGCCTGTAGACCGAAAAATTTACTATTACAAAACCTTGTATGCAGTGCAGAATGCAGATTTAATCATCACCACTAGCAAACAAACCTTGAATGATTTAGAAAACGAGTTTGGATGTGGCAATAAATGTATTACAATTTACCAGCACTTACATGCCCACTCTTTGCCCACATTAAATCAAGATCAAGCATTGAAAAACATGGGTGAATACTTTATCTATGTGAGTAGTTTTGAAAAAAGAAAAAATCACCTTACTCTTATTAAAGCATTTAGTGAAATATCCAATCAAACAGATAAAAAACTTGTACTTGTTGGTCGTAAAAAAGAAACTTTTGAAAAATGCCAATTATTAATTAAGGAATTAAATTTAGAAAATAGAATTATTACTTATGCTGATGCAACCCAATCTTTATTAAACACATTGCTAGCAAATGCAGCTGCATTTATATACCCAAGTCTGTATGAAGGTTTTGGAATACCTCTTTTAGAAGCCATGAGTAAAGGATTGCCAATTGCATGCGCCAAAATTCCTGTTTTTGAAGAAATTGCACAAAAATCGGCTATATATTTTGACCCATTATCAGTAAATGAACTCAAAAAAGCACTAATTTTAATAGAAAATAAATCTGAAACAGAGAAATTTAAAAAATTTATCAACGAAATATTACCAGAATTTTCAGCGCAAAAACACGCGCTAAGCCTTGCTAATGCCTATCAATCTGTATTTTAACTATTCTTAAAATTACTAAAGTTTTAATGCATTAATAAAAAACTTGAAAATAATGTGAAACAAAGTTTTTGGAGTAAGAATTTATAAATAAATTTGCCCCAAAATATTTCAAACCGTATTAAAAATTAATTGTTAAAATAGAGATGAAAAAGATATTCATTGTTTCCTTAGTATTAATCACACTTATTAGCGCAATAATGCTAATGAGTCTAGAAAAATTTAGCGCGCTACAACTTGCCAGTGCAATGGCAGGCGATGCAAAAAGCATTAATGGCAGCATTAATTGGCTGCTGGTAATTGTAGGGCTTTTATTAGGTGCTATTTTAGTGCTCATTTTTGATATTAGTAATCTATCTACCAAAATTACTGGTAAAAAAATCCTTAATTGGAATAATATCAATGCTTGGCTTTCGCTTGCTTTTATTATTTTTGGTATGATTGGTGTTATCTGGGAGTTTGGCGCTCATGGAAAGTATGTAATTACAGATAGTGCCTCTGCACATGGTCAACCTATACAAAAAATGTTTAATACCACGCTTTTATTTACAGGTATTGTATTTGTAATCACCCAAATTTTGTTGTTTGTATTTACCTTTATGTATAAAAAGAAAGAAGGAAGAAAAGCGGTTTATTATTCTCATAACAATAAGTTAGAAATTGTTTGGACCTTAATTCCTTTTGTGGTTATGGCAATATTAGTGCTAATGGGTTACCAAACATGGAAAGACATCATGTATAAAAACCCAAATATAAAACCAAATAAAATTGAGATTTTTGCTTATCAATTTGGTTGGAATGCGAGGTATCCTGGATCTGACAATCAACTAGGCGAAGCAAGTTTTAATTATATTTCAAGCACCAACCCACTGGGTTTACCAATAGAACATGAAATTGATAAACTAAAAGAAGAATTAATGGCCGATATTCTTTCTATTTCAGACGCTCAAAAAAGATTACCGGCTACCTATGTGGCATTGCTAGAACAATTTGAAAGTAAGGGAGCAACTTATACTACAGCCAAACTTGACATCCTTAATGATTCTATAGATAAAATAAAAAGTGGAGAATTGGCCTACGAAATCAAAAATGCACTTTTCAGAAAAAAGAAACAATTAGACAGAATAGCCCAAGTAGAAAAATCTGCGGTTGAAAAAGCAAAAGTATTTAATGATGTAAGTTACGATGATTTAATTACAAACGAAATACACCTAATATTGAATCAAGAGGTAGAATTTTTATTTAGGGCAAGAGATGTGATTCACTCAGCTTATTTGCCACACTTTAAAGCACAAATGAATTGTGTACCAGGAATGCCAACAAAGTTTAGGTTTAAACCAATTACAACATCTGAGGATGCAAGGGCAAAAAGAGGAGATGAAACATTTGACTACTATCTATTTTGCGCTAAGGTTTGTGGCTCAGGTCATTATAATATGCGCATAAAAATAATCGTAGAAACTCAAGAGCAATACAATACTTGGATAAAATCTCAAAATCCTGCTTTTGTAAAAGGAGGAAAAAAAGTAGAGCCCGAGCCACTGCCTTTGAATCCAGAAAATAATGCAGATACCACTGCCAAGATAGCCTACAATTTCTAATAAATTTAAAAAAATCTTCAATTTTAACATAAATATGAGTACAACCGCAGCAAATTTGCATCACGATGAACATCATCACCACGAAAGTTTCATAAGCAAATACATTTTTAGTATGGATCATAAAATGATTTCACGTCAATTTTTAATTACGGGAATAATTATGGGTTGTATTGGAGTTTTTCTTTCCGTATTATTTAGATTACAGCTAGCTTGGCCAGAAACACAGTTTGGCATCCTCAAATTTTTTCTTGGTAGTTTTGCCAAAGATGGAGTATTAAGTCCTGAGTATTATATGGCTTTGGTAACCATTCATGGTACCATAATGGTATTTTATGTATTAACTGCAGGTTTGAGCGGAACATTTAGTAATTTATTAATTCCCCTTCAAGTGGGTGCTAGAGATATGGCTTCACCGTTTATGAATATGCTTTCATATTGGTTTTTCTTTTTATCAAGTGTAGTCTTATTATCTTCGTTTTTTGTTTCTACAGGACCTGCATCAGCCGGATGGACAGTTTATCCTCCCCTTTCTGCATTGCCAAAAGCAGTGCCAGGATCTGGTTTAGGCATGACGCTATGGCTTGTTGCAATTACACTATTTATAGTATCATCGTTGCTAGGGGGCATTAATTATGTCAGCACTATTCTTAATATGAGAACAAAAGGTATGTCTATGAATAGGCTTCCGCTAACCATTTGGGCATTTTTATTAACAGCAATTTTAGGAATTTTATCTTTTCCTGTGTTATTAGGTGCAGCACTCTTACTTATTTTTGACAGAAGTTTTGGAACAAGTTTCTATTTATCAGACATCTATTTACCAGGCCAAGGAGCTTTATCTAATGTAGGAGGATCGCCTGTACTTTATCAACATTTATTTTGGTTTTTAGGTCACCCAGAGGTTTACATTATTATTATGCCTGCATTGGGTATCACATCAGAAGTTATTGCAACCAATGCACGTAAACCCATTTTTGGTTACACAGCCATGGTTATATCACTAGTAGGCATAGCTGTGCTTTCATTTTTAGTATGGGGGCACCACATGTTTGTAACAGGTATGAATCCTTTCTTAGGCACAATGTTCATGTTTATTACCCTAATCATAGCTGTGCCCTCTGCAGTAAAAACTTTTAACTACTTAGCCACCCTTTGGAAAGGCAATTTAAGGCTTACTCCAGGAATGATGTTTTCCATTGGTTTGGTTTCCTTTCTTGTTTCAGGTGGATTAACTGGTTTATTCTTAGCAAATGCTGCTATAGATATACCATTACACGACACTTATTTTGTTGTTGCGCATTTTCACCTTGTAATGGGCAGTTCTGCGATATTTGGCATGTTTTCTGGTATTTATCATTGGTATCCAAGAATGTTTGGCAGAAGAATGAACGAATCTTTGGGTCAAATTCATTTCTGGCTAACTTTTGTATCTGCTTATTTAGTTTTCTTCCCGATGCACTTTATGGGATTAGCAGGTGTACCAAGAAGATACTATATGTTTACAGTTATTCCAGAATTTAATGTTTGGATGGATGTGAATGTCTTAATTTCAGTTGCGGCTATTGTGGGATCACTAGCACAAGTAATATTCTTATGGAATTTCTTTTCAAATATATGGTTTGGCGAAAAATCAGTGCAAAATCCATGGAAATCAAACACTTTAGAGTGGACTTCTCCAATTGAAGGTATTCATTACAATTGGGTTGGTGCTATACCAACAGTATATAGAGGGCCATATGAATATAGCAGGCCGGATAGAGAAGAAGATTTTTACCCACAACATATACCTGGAGATGACGGAGACCATTATCATCCTGAACCAAAAAGAAAAGAAGCTCCTGATGTAATCACAGTATCGAAAGATAAAGAAGTGGTTTACTTTTCATTGATTAAAAATGTATTTGGCTTAAATAGGGCTTAATGTTTACAGAACATAATTTTAGAAAAGCAGGTTGGATAACCTGCTTTTCTATTTTTTTATTGGTACTTTTTGGAGGCATAGTGCGCGCCACTGGCTCTGGTATGGGATGTCCCGACTGGCCAAAATGTTTTGGAAAATACATCCCTCCTACCCACCTAGATCAGCTTCCAGAAAATTATGAAAACTACTTTTTAGAAAAACGTCTAAAAAAAGTAAGCAAATATGTAAAACTATTAAAAGCTATCGGGCTTAACAAACAAGCTGATGCCATTGCCAATGATCCAAAAATTGCTGAACCCGAAGCTTTTAGTGTTTCAAGCACTTGGATTGAGTATTTAAACAGATTGTTTGGTGCCTTAACCGGCTTATTTGCTTTAGCCACTTTTGTGCTCTCTTTTCAGTTTATAAAAAAGAAAACCAAAATCTTTATTTGCACATTCACAGGCATTATTGTAATTCTCTTTAATGCATGGCTGGGCAGTATAGTTGTAGCTACAAATTTGCTTCCAGGGGTGGTTACATTGCACTATTTGGCTGCTTTTTTAGCGGTTGGACTTTTTATGTGGCCATTGACCAATGGATTAAACGGCTTTGGGGTAACAAAAAAGTGGCCATTACTTATCATTACTTGCTTTGTGCTTATTTTAATCCAAACAGTTACTGGCACTTGGAGTAGAGAAGTTGCTGATGGACTGATTAAATCAAATAACTTAATTACAAAAGATGCTACTTTTAATATTCATGCTATGGGAATAATTTTTACTATTCATCGCTACTTAGCTTTATTAATTTTAGGCATCTTTATTTATATATATTATAAAAACAAAATGACAGCTCAAAAAAAACAAATCTTTTGGATTTGTATATTAATTATCTCCCAAATTATCGCAGGAAGTATAAATATTTGGTTTATTTTGCCGCCTATAGCTCAAACTTACCATATTTTTGCAGGCGGAATTATACTCGGTATTGCGATGCATCTTAGTATTCAAATTTTCAAAACTAAAGCACTGTGGCAGTAAAAATTAAAGATTTAATGGCCCTATTAAAATTTGGGTTATCCTTCACTGTGCTTCTATCATCAGTACTAGGTTATTTAATTGCCGTTTATAAGAATAATCTTTCTTTCGAAATATCGACCGTTATCAGCTTATTTATAGGAGGGTTGTTAATTACTTTTTCAGCTAATACATTCAATCAAATTATAGAAATTGAGCAAGATGGAAAAATGAATCGAACACTAAAAAGACCTCTTGTTACTAAATCTATTGGCATTTCTACTGCTTTTTTAATAGCACTCATATGCGCCATTATTGGTTTTATAATTTTATATCTAGGCACCAATACATTAACAAGTATCTTAGCCATTTCTTCTCTTATTCTGTATGCTTTTGTTTATACACCTAGCAAACGATTAACCTCTTTATGTGTATTAATTGGAGCAATTCCTGGTGCATTTCCACCACTTATTGGTTATGTAGCAGCTACAAATGGACTAGATTTTTGGGCTTTTTACATATTTGGCTTTCAATTCCTATGGCAATTTCCTCATTTTTGGGCAATTGCTTGGCAACTTAATGATGACTATACTAAAGCAGGTTACCAAATGCTACCCACCAAATCTGGCAAGTCAAAAATAAATGCTATTATTATACTCATATATACGCTTATTTGTGTGACAATAAGCCTATTACCCTTTTTTATTGGCCAAATGCATTTAATAGGTTTTAGTATTATTTGCGCAATGGGTATCTATTTTCTATACAAAAACTATTTACTGCTAAAATATTTGGATAACACTTCTGCTAAAAACTTAATGTTTGCCTCATTGTTATATATGCCAATAGTATTGGTGATTTTAATATTCTAAAAAATGAACAACACAAATAAAAAAAATGAAAAGCTACAAATACCCAATAATCCAAGCTATGTTGGGGTGCATCCTGTTAAATTTTTAATTTGGCTCCTTATTCTAGCGAGTATTATGCTATTTGGCGCATTAACAAGTTCTATCATTGTATCTAGTGCGGGAAGGCCTTGGGCAAAGTTTAATATCCCTTCTCAATTTTATATTAGTACTGCCCTTGTTTTATTAAGCAGCTTAACAATGCAATTAGCATATATCAACGCAAAAAAAGATGAAATTAACCTTGTGAAGCTTTTTGCGAGCGCTACATTAGTGCTTGGAATCGTATTTATAGGCCTCAATTATAGTGGATGGATGGATTTAGCAAAAAAAGGTTTTGCACTTTCTAATGAAATTTCAGGTGGGCAATCAGCTTCATTTTTTCATATTTCTACGTATCTTCATGCGGCTCATGTCTTGCTAGGACTAGCTTTAGTAGCTGCCACCTTAGTGCAAACTTTTCAATATAAAGTGCATAGAAAAAACCTTCTAATAATAAATATATCAACAACATATTGGCATTTTGTTGATTTGCTTTGGATATATCTATTTTTGTTCCTTATTTTGTCCCTTTAAAAATTAGTATAAATATGTCTTCAGAAACACAAGTTTTAGATACTCAGCCACAATGGGCTGGAGGGCGCTCCCCTTTTAATGTTAGCTACGGGAAATTGATGATGTGGATTTTTCTTTTATCGGATGCATTTACATTTTCATGCCTTTTGGTGGCTTATGGCGCCATACGATTCAGTTACAGTGGTGATTTATTTACACCTTGGCCAGATCCATCGCTGGTTTTCAACCATTTTCCATTTGCACATGGCTTGCATTTACCCTTACTCTTTGTGTCATTAATGACATTTATACTTATTTTAAGTAGCGTTACAATGGTGCTTGCAGTTGAAGCTGGTGCTCGAAATGAACACAAAACAGTGGTCAAATATTTATTATACACTACCATTGGTGGATCTGCATTTTTAGGCTGTCAAGCTTGGGAGTGGTCGCAATTTATTGGCGAGGGAGCTACTTTACAAGAAAACTGGTTTGGATTTACAACTGAAGCGAGTAAAAAAGCCCATGCACTTGGCCTGTTTGATCATGTGCATTGGGATAGAGCAACAGATAGAACACCTGGTCCAGTGCCATTTGCCTCTTTGTTTTTTATTGTAACAGGATTTCATGGTTTCCATGTTCTTAGTGGTGTTGTAATTTTGATAATTACTTACATTAATGCAATTTTTGGAACTTACAAAAGAAGAGGACACTATGAAATGGTTGAAAAAGTAGGACTATACTGGCATTTTGTAGATTTAGTTTGGGTTTTTGTTTTTACTTTTTACTATTTAATCTAATTTTTAAATT